>WBZO01000080.1_pt1 | contig 248792 bp, 201 predicted proteins | sample 5204261 | NCBI WGS metagenome assembly WBZO01 (sample SAMN12412400, study PRJNA552823) | activated sludge metagenome | isolation source: activated sludge from anammox sidestream of wastewater treatment plant... | place: USA: North Carolina | collected 2017-09 | reverse complement strand
CGGGAGCGATCCAGCGGAAGCGGAGAACGGCGAGCAGGGAGCAGGGAGCAGGGAGCAGGGAGCAGGGAGCAGGGAGCAGGGAGCAGGGAGCAGGGAGCAGGGAGCAGGGAGCAGGGAGCAGGGAGCACGGAGCACGGAGCACGGAGCACGGAGCACGGAGCACGGAGCAGAAATGTGCATCGCGGCGGCTCCATCTGGCAGCGAGCCATCGGCCCAAGGCGCTGGCGCGATGTCTCGGTAGGGCATTGTACCGCCGGGTCGATAACGCGTAAAGGGAATCTTGCCGGCGACTGGCTGGTTCGAGTCGTGGCCGCGCCACTCCGGCCGGCTAGCCAGGAGCCCGACGCGCCGTTACACTCTGCCGGACGTGTGGTCCGCTCCGCCGGCTCGGCGGCGTGGCCGCCGTGCCGCGCGACGGGGTATGCCCCTGTAACGTGTGCAGGACCAGGTCAGGTATGACGCCTGAGGGTCGCGCCGGCGGCCCTTTTTTGTTTCCCGCGACCGGATCGCGGGCGAGCGAGGACGCAGAAATGAACCAGGACCTGCTGAGGATCATCGACAGCATCTGCCGCGACAAGAACATCGAGCGCGAGGGGTTCATGAACGACCTCGAAGGCGCGATGTCGATGGCGGTGCGGAAGGCGTTTGAGACCGAGGACGCGGAAGTGCACCTCGATCCGCTGACGGGTCACATCTCGGCCACGGTGCAGAGCAAGCCGGTCGACATGCAGACGCTGGGGCGCATCGCCGCCCAGACGGCCAAGCAGGTCATCATCCAGCGCACGCGCGAGCGCGAACGCGCGAGCATCTTCGAGGACTTCACCGAGCGCCGCGGAACCATCGTCACCGGCCAGGTGACGCGCGTCGAGGGGGGGAACCTCCTCGTCAACATCGGCCGAACCGAGGGCTTCCTGCCGCGCAGCGAGCAGATCCCCGGTGAGACGCACGAGGTCGGCGACCGGCTGCGCGTGCTCATCCTCGAAGTGCGCGAGCAGCCCAACCAGGTGAAGATCATCCTGTCGCGCTCCCACCCCGAGTTCATCACGCGGCTCTTCGAGCTCGAAGTGCCGGAGGTCGCCGAACGCATCATCGAGATCCGCGCCCTGGCCCGCGAGGCCGGCTATCGCACAAAGGTCGCCGTCAGCAGCATCGACTCCAAGGTCGATGCCGTCGGCGCCTGCGTCGGCGTCCGCGGCAGCCGCATCAAGAACATCGTCGAGGAGCTCGGCGGCGAGAAGATCGACATCGTGCGCTGGAACGAATCGAGCCAAATCCTGATCCAGAACGCGCTCAAGCCCGCCGAGGTCCAGGAGATCGCCCTGTGCCTCGAACTGGGCAAGGCCACCGTGGTCGTCGCCGAAGACCAGCTCAGCCTGGCCATCGGCAAGCGCGGCCAGAACGTGCGCCTGGCGGCCCGCCTCACGGGCTGGGACATCGATATCCTGACGCCCGCCGAATACAACAAGAACCTCGAGCTGATGGAGCAGTCGCTGCGGCGGGTTGAGGGCGTGGATGACGTGCTGCTCGACAAGCTGGTGGCAATCGGCTGCGTCTCGGTTGCGGACATCGACGAATTGGGGCCCGATCCGCTGGTCACGGACCTGGAGATCCCCAAGGAACTCGCCGACCGCATCGTCGAGGAGGCCGGCGAAGAGGTCATCCGCCAGGAAGAAGAGAAGGAAGCCGCGAAACGCGCCGCCGCCGAGGCCGCCGCCCGCGGCGAGACGCTCACCCCGGCCGTCGAGGAGACGCCTTCGGCCTTCGTCGCGACCGAGGCGGCAGACGCGGCCGCAACCGGCACGGTCGAGGCAGCCAATGGCACGCAGGCGGCGTCGGGCGCAACCGAGGCCGCCGAGCAACAAGAGCCTGTCGTAAAAGCGACGGAGGCGCCGCAGACGCCGTCCGCCACTGACGAGGCTGTCCCGGAGGCCGACACGATCGCCGACGAGGCATCAGCGGGCGAGGAAGCCGAGAAGCCGTAAGAGGCCATTGCGGTGCCGCTCATATCGGCCCCAGGCACAACGTGAGATCGTCCCGCGCAACCGCTTCCTCGCGGGCGCGGCTCGGATCATGGAAGAAACCCCCTGGGCGCGGCTCGCATCGGGTTCCGGCCGCGACAAATCAAGGCAAGAAAAAACGGCGTGGCGCAGCGGCCGATTGCCGTCTGCGCCACGCCGTCTAACAAACTCGCGCGTCAGATCCCGGGGGCGCTGACGCCGGGTGTCATTCCTACTCCTGGCAGCCGAAATCGCCGAGCAGGATGCCCAGGTCGGACTGGCCCACGAAGCCGTCGCCGTCCAGGTCTCCGCCGGTGTTCGGCGGGACGTTCTGGCCGAAGTTTCCGAGCAGGATGCCAAGGTCGGACTGGCCGACGAAGCCGTCACCGTCGATGTCGCCGACGCAACCCGGGACGTCCACGCACTCGACGGTCTGGGCGATGATCTGCATGCCGTCGACCTGCCAGCCGCGGAAGCTGTTGTAGAGGCCATCGACGCTGTCAAAGCGGAAGGCGATGGTGACCTGCTGCCCGGAATAGGCGGCCAGGCTGACCTCGGCGGTGCTCCACGAGCTGGGAGATTCTGCGCAGCGCAGCACCTCGCTGCCGTTCACGCGAACCGTCGCCTGGTCGTAGGCGGCGAGGTTCTCGGTTTCGAGCGTGTAGCAGAATCGCAGCTTCAGGGAGCCGCTCGGCCCGATCGACGGCAGCGTGATCGGGGTTGCGGTCAGGTTGCCGGCGGTGGTGCCGACGTCGAAGTTGCACGCGGGGATCTGGCCGTAGTAGGCCCAGGTCCCGCCGTCGCACGACCCCTGGCCAACGGGGCAGTTGTTCGTGACCTTCCACAGCCCGGTGGCGGTCCACCCCTGCGGAATGCCGGAGTTGAAGTTCTGGGTGTAGATCGTGTTCGTGACGAGCACGCCTACGTCGGCCGAGAAGACGTTGGTCGGCGCGTTGTACGGGGCGGTCCGCACGCCGCTCTCCTGGCTCTCCGCCGAAACGTAGAACTCGGGGGTGCTGTTGCAGTTGGGAGCGGGGAGGGTGGCGGTGTAGAGCTCGCCGCCCTGCGAGACCAGCGCGACGGTCTGGTAGACGCCGCCGTTGTAGCGGTAGTGCAGTTTCTCGCTGCCGGGGATGAGCGTGTCGGGGCCGGGGCGGACGCGGACGGTGAAGTCGGCGGTCTGTCCCGGAGCCAGCAGGTTGGGCGGCGTGCCGACGACGCTGATGCTCAGCCCGGGCGGGTTGTTGACGAGCGTGCGCTCCGCGTTGATGCGGCCCCAGCCGAAGAACTGGTCCCAGCCCGGCGCGCCCTTGTCATCGACGTTGGCGATGAGCGCGGCGATGACCTGGTCGTTGGTCAGGCCCGGGTTGTAGGACCACAGCAGGCACGCCAGGCCCGACGTGTGCGGCGTGGCCATCGACGTGCCCGAGTAGCAGTCGTAGGTGTTGGTCTGGAGCGTGGACCAGACGTTCTCGCCCGGAGCCGACAGGTCGCACTCGGGACCGTAGTTCGAGAAGCTGGCGATCGTGTCGTTGTTGCGCGTCGCGCCAACGCCCATGCACAGCGGGAACTTCGCCGGATACGCGATGACGTTTCCGGCGTTGTTGCCGTTGGCCGCGATCAGAACCATGCCGGTGTTGTGGCCGTAAGCGACGGCGTCCTTGAAGAACTGGATGCCGGTGTAGTACTGGAGGCTCATCGTGCCGACGTTCGCACCATGATCGGCGGCCCAGATGATGCCCTCGCCGCAGTCGGTCTCGTTGCCGCTGCAACCGGTGAGCACCTTCACCGGCAGGATCAGCGCGCCCCACGAGACGCCCGCAACCCCGAGATTGTTGTTGCCGATCGCCGTCGCCGTGCCGGTGCAGTGCGTGCCGTGCGGGCAGTCCGCGTCGGAGACTTGCGTATTGTTGAGGACGGTGTTCCAGCCCTGAAGCACCTTGTTGCCGAAGTCGACGTGATTCTGCACGCCGGAGTCGATCACCGCGAGCGTGACGTCATTCTCGCCGGTCCAGAGATCCCAGGCGCCTGGGGCGTCGATGTCGGCGTCCGGCGTGCCGACGCCGGCGCAGGTGTTCTGGCCCGTGTTGTGCATTCCCCAGAGCTGGGTGAACGCGGTGTCATTGGGGATCGTGTCCGCGACGCCGCCGATTCCGTCGAGTTCGACGGAGCTGAAGACCTGCGGGAAGCGCTTGAGCGCCGCGGCCAGGGCGCGGACATCGCTGCCCGGCGGGACGTTCACGAGGTAGTACCGGTCCAGGCCGATCTGCGCGGCCAGCTCCGGATTGCCGAACGGAAACGCAACCACGGGCCCGACGGACTGCACGCCGTGAATCGCAAGCGTCGCATCCAGCTTCGGATCGCCGAAGAACAGGCCTTCCGACTGTGCGATCGCGGGGATCGGGTGATGTCCGGGCTGCACCTGAACGACGACATGGGTCGTCGGATAGCCGCCGTACACGTCCGGCGCGTAGACGGGCTGTCCGACCAGTGTGACCTCCGCCAGGCTGCTGCCGGCCAGCGCGAGCGCAGCCGTCAGGGCCATGGCGCTACGGATGAACTGCATCGACTTTCCTCCAATGGGGTGTGTGGCATGGCGAACATCGAACCCGGCTCGCCACCGGGCTCGACTGCCTATTAGACCACGCGCGGGCACAAGCCGCAATGAGAAAAACCGGCTCGGGGGATACGGCCTGCGCGCCCGGGAGCGGAGGAGACCCCCGGCGATTGTGCCTGGGGCATCGGATCGGACGTGCGCGCCGTCTGCTGGCCGCGACCCCGCTTGCCCCGACCCCGCTTGCCCCGACCCCGCTTGCCGCGACGCCGGGCACGCCCGAGAATGTCGCCCATGTCACCGCTCGTCGGAATCATCATGGGCAGCCGCTCCGACTGGGACACGCTGTGCCACGCCGCGGACACGCTCGACCAGCTCGCCGTTCCGTACGAGACCCGCGTGGTGTCCGCCCACCGCACACCCGACCTGCTGTTCGAGTACGCCGGCTCCGCCGAGGGACGCGGCCTCGAGGTGCTGGTCGCCGGCGCCGGGGGCGCGGCGCATCTGCCCGGCATGGCCGCCGCGAAAACCGTCCTGCCGGTGCTGGGCGTTCCGGTCGAGTCGCAGGTGCTGCGCGGGTTGGACTCGCTGTTGTCGATCGTGCAGATGCCCGCCGGCGTGCCGGTCGGAACGCTCGCGATCGGCAAGGCCGGCGCGATCAACGCGGCGTTGCTGGCGGCGGCGATCCTCGGGGCGCGGCATCCGGGAGTCCGAGACCGGCTGCGCGCCTTCCGCGAGGCTCAGACGCGCGACGTCCTGGCGCAGCCCGACCCGCGGGCCCCGGGGCCGGCCGGATGAACGTCGGCATCATCGGCGCCGGTCAGCTCGGACGCATGCTCGCCCTCGCCGCCCATCGCCTCGGAGTGCGCTGCCGCCTGTTCGACACCACGCCGGATGCGTGCGGAGGACAGGTCGCCGAGCTGCACGTGGGGGAGATGTCGGACCGAACGGCCCTGGAGCGCTTCGCGGCCGGACTGGATGTCGTCAGTTTCGAGTTCGAGAACGTGCCGGTCGAGGCCGCCGCGTGGCTCGCACAGCGGGTTCCGGTGCATCCGTCCCCCGCCGCCTTGGCCGAGGCCCAGGATCGCCTGCGCGAAAAGCAGCACTTCAAACAGCTCGGCATTCCGGTTCCGACCTTCGCCGCCGTGGATTCGCCGGGCGACGCGCCGGCATTGCAGGCCGCGGTCGATCAGGTCGGCCTGCCGGCCATCCTGAAGACGCGACGGCTGGGATACGACGGCAAAGGGCAATCCCGCCTGACCATGCCGGCGGACGTGGCCGCCGCCGGACGGGCCCTCGCGGGGCAGCCCGCGATCATCGAGGCGCTTGTCCCGTTCGAGCGCGAGTTGTCGCTGCTGGCCGTGCGCGATCGCACGGGCGGCCTGGCCTACTACCCGCTGGTCGAGAACGTGCACCTTGAGGGAATCCTGCGCGAGTCGCGGCCGGCGGCGGACGCGCCCGCCGCGACGCTCCAGAAACGCGCGGAGGAGTACGCCTCGGCCTTGCTGCGCTCGCTCGACTACGTGGGGGTGCTGGCGCTGGAGCTCTTCGAGGTCGGTGGGAGGCTGCTCGCCAACGAGATGGCGCCGCGCGTCCACAACAGCGGGCATTGGACGATCGAGGGCGCCGAGACCAGCCAGTTCGAGAACCACCTGCGGGCGATCCTCGGCTGGCCGCTCGGCTCCACACAGGTCGTCGGCTGCCCGGCGATGGTCAACCTGGTCGGCGCCCTGCCCGACCCGGCGGCGGTCCTCGCCGTTCCGGGCGCTCACCTGCACCGTTATGGCAAGGCGCCCCGGCCGCGGCGCAAAGTCGGCCACATCACTATTTGCGCCCCCGACCCCCGGACCCGCGACCAGCGCCTCGCCGCACTCCGCCGGCTTCTCTGAGGACGGGCGTTGGCCGGCAAGTCGATACAGACGCGGCGCCCGCGCGAAATAGCGGACCCGGCGAGAGACCCGGCCGGCTTTTTGGAACAATACCATTGGGGGAAGGTGCGTAGACTATTGCAGGCGATCAAGGACGGGGGCGCGACATGGAGAGCGAGATCGAGAAGCTCAGAGAGCAGTTCCCAATCACGCGGAACTTCAACTTCCAGAACCACGCCGCCGTGGCTCCGATCTCACGGCCGGCGGCCGAAGCCCTGTGCGGGTACGCCAAAGAGCTGTGCGAGACGGCGTACCTGAGCGGGGCGTACTATCGCGCCGCGGATCGCGTGCGCCAGCAGGCGGCCCGGCTGATTCACGCCGATCCTGCGGAAGTCACGTTCATCAAGAACACCTGCGAGGGGATCAACTACGTCGCGAACGGCGTCCCGTGGCTGACGGGGGACAACATCGTCTCGACGACGATGGAGTTCCACGCGAACGTCTATCCGTGGATGAACCTGGAAAGCCGCGGCGTGACGCTGAAGCGCGTGCCGGAAGAAGGTGGGCGCGTGCCGTTCGACCGCATTGCGGCGGCGATCGACAAGCGGACGCGGCTGGTGGCGGTGTCGGCGGTGCAGTGGTCGAACGGGTTCCGGATGGACCTGGCGCGGCTGGGGGAGCTGTGCATCGAAAAGGGCGTGCTGCTGTTCGTGGACGCGATCCAGGCGCTGGGGGTCCATCGCATCGACGTGAAGTCGATGCACATCGACTTTCTGGCCGCCGGCGGGCACAAGTGGCTGGTCGCGCCGGAGGGGATCGGCATTTTCTACTGCTCGCGGGAGCTGATCGGGCACCTGCGGCCGAGCGAGCCGGGCTACCTGAGCATGAAGCACGGGTATGACGCGGTGGAGCCGAAGTTCGACCTGCACGACGACGCGCGGCGTTTTGACAGCGGGGTCTACAACCTGGCGGGGATCTGCGCGCTGGGGGCATCGCTCAAGCTGCTGCTGGATTTCGGGATCGACAACATCCTCTACCGGGTGAAGGAGAACACCGATCTGCTGGTCGAGGGGCTGCGCCGCAAGGGCTGGACGGTGCACAGCCCCCGGACGCCCAGCGAGTGGAGCGGGATCGTCTCGTTCTCGTCCGAGAAACATGATAACGATGCTCTGCGCAAGCACTTGCGCTCTGAGTTCAAGATCATCCTGGCCACGCGGCTGGGCCGCCTGAGAGCCAGCCCTCACTTTTACAACACGCGCGAGGAGATTCAGCAGGTGCTCGACGCCCTGCCGGCGTGCTGAACTCGCCGGACACGCGAAACTTGCGGCGGATTCGCGCTTCCGTTTCGCCGATGGGGTATACTCAGGGTACTGGCGGGTCAGGGCTTACGGGGAAGGGACGCAGGACGATGCGCAAGACGCTTACAACGCTGCGGTGCGTTCCGCGGTTCGGATACGACAACACCGAGGTTCGAATCGTCGAGCTCGAGGTCGGCGAGCTCGATCATGACAGCCTGTTAGAATCGCTCCAGCGCTGGTTCGCCATGCGCGGCATCAGCGATGCCGTCTTCGACATCGACGCCGACGACGACGGCTACTTCGCGATCATCAACGACGAAGTCTACGCCGAGACCTGGGGCCGGTCGCTGCTCTGAACGCGCCGCCGCGCTCCGATGACCCCCAGCAGCGCCGCGGCCAGGGGCACCGCCGACGCCGGTTCCGGCACCCACAGGATCGCCTCCTGGATTCCATCGCGAATCGCGTACCCGCCGACATAGAACAGCCCATCACTCTCAAAAACGCTCGTCGCGTACGACGCGTAATACTCTGCCGGAAGCACACTGTGCAGGTCGAGCCAGCTATCCGCGGTTCCCCTCCAGATGACCGCGCGCGTGAACGGAGACCCGGGAAACACGGCCTGCCCGACCTGATGTTCGCCGTCAGGGCTGACCGCGTTCGCCTGTGAGGATTGCGCCCCGGGAGGGTGGAGACTGATCCAGCTATCGGCGGTGCCCGCCCACATCGCCGCGTGGGCCTGTACCCCCGGCCGCGTCCAGCCCACCTGTTGTGATCCGTTCGTGTCGAAGCATCCTGATGCCACCGCCCCTGCTGGATGAAGATCGACCCAACTGGCCGCCGTCCCGCTCCAGATGCTCGCATGCTGATTGCCGCCGAACCTGGCGAAGCCCGCCTGCTGTGCCCCCGTCATCGCGTAGGCGACCGACTCCGCCGCCCCTCCCGGGTGCAGGTTCACCCAACTCGCGCTGGTGCCGTGCCAGATTCCGGCACGATTCGCGCCGCCGATTGCGGCAAACCCGGCTTGCTGTGCGCCATTCGTGTCGAGCGCTTCCGAGAGGAACGCCCCTGCGGGATGAAGGCTGACCCAGCTATCGGCGGTTCCCATCCACAGGCCGGCCTGGTTGGGGCCGCCGCCGAAGCGCGCGTAGCCCACCTGCTGGCCATCGGCCGTCGCGTATGCCGTCGAACCCCAAGGGCCCGCGCCCGGAGGATGAAGGTCCGTCCAGCTTGCGGCGGTTCCGTTCCATAGCGCGGCATGGCCGGTGCCGCCGACCTGCACCGTCCCGGCCTGCCGGGATCCGTCGAGACCGCGCACCCACGACTGCTCGGTTCCAGGCGGGTGCAGACTCACCCACGACCAGTCGACCCATGCCGACGCGACCGCGGTCCCAGCCGAGAGAGTCGCGGCGATGACGAGCCGTCGCCCCGCGCAAGGCGTGATACCCATGGCTTCTCCTCCTCTTTGAGATATGGGCCCGACGCCGGGCAGGCTCTTACTCTGACGCGCGGGCACGTCGTTTGTCAATGTGCAAGTCGAGGCTGCCACCGTGTTCGCCGACACGTCCCTCGGATAGAGTATTCCGCAGGCGCCCTTGCCGGGCGCACCGCGATCGGGAAACGAATGATGAGCACTGCGGCTGCAAACCGTGACGCCGTCCTCCAGGCCCTGCACCAGGTCGTCGATCCCGTCAGCGGGCGCGACGTGGCTTCGCTCGGGCTGGTGCGCGCCGTTGAGCTCGACGGCCAGACGGCGTTCGTGGCCTTCGCCCTGCCGCCGCAATCCGCCGGCGAGCCGGTGCGCCGCCAGATCACGGCGCAGACGCAGCAGGCGCTCGCGGGCGTGCCGGGGGTGCGCGAGGTACGGGTCGAGTTCGTCGCGGCGGGTGAAATGGCGGCCCGGCCGCTCCCCGGCGTGAAGCACGTGATCGCGATCGGCGCCGGAAAAGGCGGGGTCGGAAAGAGCACCGTCTCGGTGCTGCTGGCGGTCGGGCTGGCGCGGCGCGGCATGAAAGTCGGCCTGCTCGACGCCGATGTCTACGGTCCGTCGGTTCCAAAGCTCACCGGCACCGAAGACGCCGAGCCGGCACCCGACCCGAGCGGGCGCATCGAGCTGCCCGAGTGCGACGGCATCCGCATCATGAGCATGGGTTACATCGTCCCGCCGGACCAGGCCGTGATCTGGCGCGGGCCGATGGCGCAGAAATACGTGAAAGAGTTTCTCGACCGTGGGGCATGGGGCGAGCTGGATTACCTGCTGGTGGATCTGCCGCCGGGCACGGGCGACATCCCTCTGACGCTGGCGCAGAGCATTCCGCTCACCGGCGCGGTGGTCGTCTGCACGCCGCAGGACGTGGCGCTGCTCGACGCGATCAAGGCGCTGCGCATGTACCAGAAGCTCGGCGTCGAGCCGCTGGGCCTGGTCGAGAACATGAGCTACTACGTCTGCCCGCAGTGCGGCCACCGCGAGCACATCTTCGACCACGGCGGCTGCGAGCGGGCGGCCCGCGAGCTGGGCGTGGCCTTCCTGGGCGCGATCCCGCTCAACCTGTCGATCCGCGTCAGCGGCGACGCCGGCCGTCCGTCGGACAATTTCGCTCCCGCCGGCCCGGTGGCCGAGGCGCTGAACCGCCTCAGCGATCGTCTGATCGAAGAAGTGACGCGCCGCGCGGCGGCGCGGCGTCCGCTGCCGCAACTGAGAATCAGCGGGTGAGGCCGTTTCGGGCCGCATCGAGAGACAGCGATTCGTGAACGCGCGCCTGCTCCTGGTCATGATCGCCATCGCCGCCGCGGCCGGCGCGGCCGTCTACTGGGTCGTGTCGGCTGATGCCCCGAGAACGCCGCGGCCGCGATACGGCGCCGGCGTCGAACTGCGGCCGATCGACATCGATCTCGGCGAGCGCCGGCGCGGCGAGCGCATCGACTTCGAGCTGTCGCTGGTCAACAACGGCGAGCGGCCGGTGCGCATCGCCAGCATCGACCCGGGCTGCGACTGCACCGTGGTGGAGCAGCCCTCGGAGTCCGTGCTGCGCCCGGGGCAGAGCATGACGCTGGCCGCCGCGCTCAACACCGGCAACGGACTCGGCCCGCTGCGCCACGCCGTCGCGGTCTACCTCGAGCAGGGGCACCCGCTGCGCACCTACGTCGCGTGCGTGGTGATCGGGGCGTTCGACGTCCTCCCCGGCGAAGTCGACTTCGGCGAAGTGCGGGCCGACTCGCGGGGCGAGGCGCTCGAACGGCGCTTCACCTTCGTGTCCGACGCGACGCCGCCGATCGAGGTCGTGGGTCCGCCTGTCTGCGGCGCGGCGTGGCTGACGTGCGCGGCGGCGGGGGTGTCTCCCGGGGGCGAAGCGGAGTTCGTCGTGCGAATCGACCCCGTGCGCATGGAGCCGGGCCCGAACTTCTCCGAGATACACCTCGCCACGACCGACGAAACCGAACCGCAGTACGTGGTCACGGTGCGCGGCACACGACGATAGCCCGCGCGTGGCAAAGGCCGGGAGAGATCGATCACATGGCCGAGTCGCCCCGGACAATCAACGCGCGGCAAGGCTCGCCGGCGCCACGGCGCGGCCGGTGCTGGAGGATCGTGTTGCTTGCCGGCGGACTGCTGGTCGGCGTCGTCGCCGGGCTGCTGCTCTTCGCCTATGCGCGTTATGTCCGCATGCCGGGACGGAGCCACACCGGCCCGCTGCCGGCGAGTGACGCGGCTCTCGATGCGGCGGCGGACCGGCTGCGGCAGCACGTGATGGCGCTGGCCGGCGAGATCGGCGAGCGACACGTGGGGCGGCCGGCGGCACTCGCGGCGGCGGCGGAGCACATCGCGCAGAGCTGGGCGGCGCAGGGCTACCGCGTCGAGCGGCAGGGCTACACCGCGTTCGAGGTCGCCTGCGAGAACCTGTACGTCGAGCGGCGCGGCGCATCGCGCCCGGACGAGATCATCGTCGTCGGCGCCCACTACGACAGCGTCCCGGGCAGCCCGGGGGCGAACGACAACGCCAGTGGGGTCGCGGTGCTGCTCGAGCTCTCACGGGCGTTTGCCGCGGGCGAATCAGACGGAGCACCCGCAGCGGCCCGCACCCTCCGCTTCGTCGCGTTCGTGAACGAGGAGGCGCCCTTCGGCCTGACGCCGGCGATGGGGAGTTATCGCTTCGCGCGGCTGTGCCGCGAGCGCGGCGAGAACATCGTCGGGATGCTGAGCCTGGAGACGATGGGCTATTACCACGACGAGCCGGGCAGCCAGCTCTACCCGTTTCCGCTCGGCTGGGTCTACCCTTCGACCGGCGACTTCGTCGCGTTCGTCGGCAACGACGCTTCGGCGGCGTGGGTCCGCGCGGTGGTCGGGGCCTTCCGGGAACGCGCGCGGTTCCCCTCACAGGGCGGCGCGCTGCCCGCGGTCATGCGCGACGCGGCGCGCTCCGACCAGTGGTCGTTCTGGCAGCACGGCTATCCGGGCCTGATGGTCACGGACACGGCGAACTTCCGCTATCCCTACTATCACACGGCCCGCGACACGCCCGACAAGCTGAACTACGCCCGCCTGGCCCACGTCGCCGAGGGGCTGCGCGCCGCCCTGGGCGCCCTCACCTCAGACGCCGCCGCGCACGGACACTGATCGACGAACCGGCGCCTGCCGACTTCATGGAGCGCCTCGGGGCGGCCCGTTCGCAGCACGCGGGCAGCCGCGCGTAGCGATCAGCGGACAAGGCCGTGCTGCTGCGGCGCCGCTGGGCATCGCCCGGCGCTTTTTTCGTCCAGCATTCCCCCTCGGCCCGCGTCAGATATAATGTCGCGGAACGCCGTTCGGGCGATCACGGAAATGCCGTCGTGCGGGCGGTTGGCCGTGGCTGTTCCCCGCATGGCGCAGGCGGTCTGGTTCCGCCGCGGTTACAGGGCTCCAAGAACGAATCCAGGAGTGTGTCATGTCGAGCGTGCGTTCTCTGCGTATCAGCCTGGCGCTGGTTTCCCTGTCGCTTGCGAGCACGGCCCTGGCCCAGCGCTCGTTCCTGCTCGCGCAGCAGGACCCGGCCTTCGAAAGCTCGTTCACGCTGGACTTCGGCAAGGAGTTCGGCGGGCCGGCCAGTGCCAACATCACCCAGACGCAGTACGTGCTGGAGATCAACCCGGCCGCCGGCGCGGCGCGCTTCATCGACTACGTCCAGACCGCCGACCCGCTCACGCTGCCGGGCGGCGTGAGCACGGGCGACCTGACGATCACGGTCGTTCCGGGGAGTTCGTCGGGCACATTCGCGCCGGACGGCACGTTCTCGACCAGCGAGCTGTATTCGATCGCGTTCACGGGCGACCTGAGCCTCTACGGGCTGACTTCGCCCGTGCTCCTTCCGGGCGCGTCGAGCGGTGCGGTCTCCGAGCAGAACGGGACGATCGCCTCGCTGTGGGAGGGTGTCGGGCAACTGCCGAACCCGTTTGACCCGCCGAACTTCATCACCTTCACCTACAAGTGCCAGGTTCACGCGGTCTATGCTCCGTCCACGCCCTGCGCCGGCGATGTCGATGGCGACGGAGCCGTGGGCCAGGCCGACCTCGGGTCGCTGCTGGCGGCGTTCAACGCCTCGACCGGCGAGCCGAACTTCAACCCGCTGGCCGATTTCGACAGCGACGGAACCGTCGGCCAGATGGACCTCGGCGTGCTGCTGGCCGCGTTCGGCTCGACCTGCGAGTAAGCGAAGCAGACGCTGGCGCCGACGGGCGGTGAGGGAAGAGGAGCACCAACGCGCGGCGGAGCACGGTCCATTCGCCCGCGCTCGCGGCCAGCGACCCGTTGCGCGGGGGGGCTCGATCATGCTGCACGTCCCGATCCTGCGTTTGGGGCGGCCCTACTACAGCGCCGACACGATCGAGCTTGCGCATCACGCCGACGGCTCGCTCGTCGCCTGCGTCAGCCAGGCCAACAGCGGCCTGCTGGCGCGCGACATTCCCCGCATGGACCAAACCGCGCTCGAGCGCTTCAGCATCCGCGAGCTGATCGACCTGTGCCGTCGAGCCGCCGATCTGTTCCTGCACGGCGCGCTGCCGCTGGGCGATCCGGCCGGCCCCCGGCAGACGTTCGACGACTACGTGCGGCAGCTTTCGGCCACGACCGGCATGCCCGTGAGCTACTGCCGGGCGAACGCCGCGAAGATTCACCGCGTCATGGACGAGATCGAGCCGGTGCTGCGCGGGCTGCTGCGCGGGCTGGACTTCTCGATCCTCGATCGCGGCTGGGGCGAGCAGGACGGCCGCGTGCTCAGCTTCTTCCGCGAGGGACGCATTTTCGGCGCCGTGCTGCCGAGCAACTCGCCGGGCGTGCATTCGCTCTGGATTCCCGCCGTCGCGCTCAAGGCGCCCATCGTCCTGAAACCGGGGCGCGAGGAGCCCTGGTCGCCGCTGCGCATCATTGCAGCCCTCGCCGCCGCGGGCGCGCCGCGCGAGGCGCTCGGCTTCTACCCGACGGACCACGCGGGCGCGGCGGAGCTGCTGCGCTGCGTCGATCGCGCGATGCTCTTCGGCGACGCATCGACGACGCGCGCCTGGGCCGACGACCCGCGCATCGAGCTGCACGGCCCCGGCTACAGCAAGGTCGTGCTCGGCGATGACGCCGCCGGGCACTGGGAGCGGCACATCGAGCTCATCGCCTCGTCGATCGCGGCCAACGGCGGGCGCTCGTGCATCAACGCCTCCGCCGTGTTCACCCCGCGGCATGGCCGGGCGCTGGCCGAGGCCCTGGCCAGAAGGCTGGCGGGCGTCGCCGCGCTACCGGCGGACGACCCGCGGGCGGAGATCGCGGCGTTCGCCAATCCGAGCGTCGCCGAGGCGATCGACGCCGGTATCGCCGCCGGCCTGCGCGAGCCCGGCGCGGTCGACCTGACGGAGCAGGTGCGCGGGTCGCCGCGGCTGGTGCGGCGCGGGCGCGTGACCTGGCTGCTGCCGACGATCATCTGGTGCGAGCGGGCCGACCACCCGCTGGCCAACCGCGAGTTCCTGTTTCCCTACGCGGCCGTGGTGGAGTGTCCTGCGGAGGAGATTCCGCGGCGGATCGGCCGGTCGCTGGTGGTCTCGGCGATCACGGGCGACGAGCGCCTGACGCGGGCGCTGATGGCGTCGGCGGAGGTGGACCGGCTCAACATCGGGCCGATCCCGACGTGGCAGCTCAGTTGGGACCAGCCGCACGAGGGCAATCTCTTCGAGCACCTGTATCGTCAGCGCGCGTTTCAGCACGCGGCCGTCGGTGCGTGACGCGCGCTCCTCTCAAACGCGCCGGTGGAGCTGCTTGCGCGCCGCCTCGACGGTGTTGCGCAGCAGCATCGCGACCGTCACCGGGCCGACGCCGCCCGGGACGGGCGTGATCGCGCCGGCCACCTCCCTTACGGCGTCGAAATCGACGTCGCCGACGGTCCTGCGCGTTTCGGCGCCGTCGGGGCTGCGCACTGTCACGCGGTTGATGCCCACGTCGATCACGACCGCGCCTGGCTTGACGTGTCCGGCGCCGATCAGCCCGGGCTTGCCGACGGCGACAACCAGGATGTCGGCGGTGCGCGTATGCGCCGCCAGGTCGCGCGTTGCGATGTGACAGGCCGTCACGGTCGCCATCTGCATCGTCAGGAACATCGCGATCGGCCGGCCGACGATGCGGCTCTGGCCGACGACGACGGCGTGCGCGCCGCGCACCTCGATGCCGCTGCGCCGGATCAGCTCGTTCGCCGCCAGGGCCGTGCAGGGCGCGATGATCGGTACGCCGTAGAACAGCATGCCGATGTTAGCCGGATTGACGCCCTCGACGTCCTTGTAGGGGTCGATGCGATACTGGACGACGGCCTCGTCGACGTGCGGCGGCAGGGGCAACTGGATCATCACGCCGGTGACTTCCGGGTCATGATTGAGCCGGTCAATCTCGGCGAGGAGGGCGGCCTCGGAGATGTCAGGCGGCAACTCGACGAGTTGGTGCTGCACGCCGGCCTGGAGGCAGCGGTGGCGCTGGGAGTCGGCGTAGAGGCGGGCGGCGGGGTCGTTGCCGACGAGCACGGCGCACAGGCGGATCGGCCCGTGCTCGATGGTGAAGCGCGCGATCTGGGCGCTGACTTCGTTGCGGATATCGGCGGCGGCCGCGTTGCCATCGACGATCGTAGCCGGCATCAAGCCTCCATCGGGCGCCCGCGGTGCGTTGCGGGCGGACGTTACGGTCCGTCGGCATCATACTGCCGGCCGTTCTCGTCGACGCGCAGGGTGCCGGTGGCCAGGCGGAATTCGAGGACGGCGGACCAGCGGGCGGTCTTGGCGGCGCTCAGGGCGCTCTGGGCGGCGACGAGGTCGTTCTGGGCCTCGATCACGTCGCGGTTCTCGATGAAGCCCTCTTCGAACTGGATGCGGGCGTACTCGCTCCGCAGCTCGGCCGTTTGCAGGTTCTGGAGCTGGATCTGCAACACGCGCTCCTGCAAGCGCATCTGGTTGACGGCCCGGCGGACGTCGACGCGGACGCGCTCCGTCAGGTCGGTGAGGCTGCGCTGCGACCGGCGGACGTCAATGAGCGCGGCGCGATACTGGTTGCGCTCGGCGAACCGGTCGTTCATCGCCAGGACCATCTCGCTGCGCCAGTTCGCCCGGTCGAACTCGTAATTCGTGATGCGATAGTGGTTCGGGTCGGTGTCGAAGGTCAGCCGCGTGTTCCAGTTCAGGTCCGGCAGCACGTTGTTGCCCGCCACGATCACGCCGCGCTTCGCGTCCTCCACCTGGTCGCGCAGGTTCAGCAGCTCCAGCCGCTGACGCACCGCCGTCTCGAGCGCCAGTTGCTCGTCGTCGGCGGCCACGGGCGTTTGCAGCAGCGGGTATTCGCCGAGCTCGATCATGCGCTCGATGGCGCCGATGTCTTCGACGTCGTCGATGCCCAGCGGCTCGTCGACGGGCATGCCGATCAGCAGCTTGAACTGGTCCGTGCTGAAGCGGAACGACTCCTGGAGCGTCGCCATGCGGTTCGATTCCGACAGCAGCCGCTGCACGGCGCGGCCGGTGTCGAGGATCGTCGCCTCGTCTGCGCCCTCCATCGCCCGCGCCCGCTCGTAGTCCGCCTCGGCCGACTCCACGCTGCTGGCCGCGTCCAGCACGTCCTGCTTCGATCGCAGCAGGTCGAAGTACTGCTGCGCCACCCGCACCAGTTGCTCCCGCCGGAACACCTCGTAGTCGCGCACGGCGTACGTCAGCGCCCGGTTGAGCTGGATCAGGTCCTCGCGCGCCACGTGCCCCGCGCCGCGCAGCAGCGGTATGTCCACGCCCAGCACCGCCTCCCCGCCCTCGCTCGTCGTGATGCCGCGCCCGATGTCCCGCGCCAGCGTGCTGATCACCCCGGCCGTGAAGCGTCCGCCATACGGCAGGCGCTGCGCCACGTTCAGGTCGGCGACGTAACGCATCGCCTGGTCGAAGCCGCGCTCCTCGCCGAAATTGCCGTAGATCGTGCGCAGCTCCGCGGCAAACTGCGGCGTCCACAGGTGCCGCTCGAGCGTCAGCCGCAGCGCCGCGAGGTAGAGGTCCTCCTTGGCGGTCTGCAACTGGCGGCGATGCTCGTCGGCATAAGCCAGGGCGCGCGTCAACGTCAGCACCTCGTCGCGATAGCGCCGCGGCTGGCTCGCCGGTGCGGGGCCGGCGACGCCGGACGACTGCCGACTGCCCGCGTTCTCGCCGGTCGTGTCGCCGCCGGGCTGCGATTCGGCCGGCGTGGTGAAGGCGGCGGAGGGAGGCGGCAGCAGCGGCCCGGGGTCGTGCTGGTAGGCGCTCGCTGAAGGGTCCGGCCGCGCCCGGCCCGCCTCACCGAGGTCGGCGTCACAGATTGCGCCGAGGTTGCTCTGCTGGCGCTGACGAATGAGCTGGGCGACGTCCCGGTCGCTCCAGTTCACCAGGGCAGCATGGCAACCGGCGAGCAGCGCGCCGCCGGTGAGCACTGCGACAACGAACGGGACGCACCGCGTGTGCCCGCGAGGGAATGCCTGCTTCATGCCTGACTCGCCGAGGGTACCAGGACCGGCGTCGCCCGCCTGCGAACCGCGCCACATCAGCAGGACGGCCGGCGACTCCGCAACCTAGCCGGAAATGTCCGACCCCGCCACCGGCCCGCGGTCACTCGTCCGGCGGCGTGCGCAGCGACCCGCGCAGCGTCGTCTGACACTGCCCGCCGATCGTCACGCGCGGCGCCGTGCCATCCGTCTCGGCCAGCGCGAAGACCAGGCCCCCGCGGTCGCCGGGAATCGCCTGGTGGCAGCGGAGCAGGGCGCGGCCGTCGTTCAGGGCGACCATGTCGGCCTGAACGAGCATCGCCGCCAGCGGGCCGTGGACGCTGCCCGTCACCGGGTCTTCGGCCACGCCCGCCGCCGGCGCGAAGAAGCGCGAGGCGACGTGGATCGCGGCGTTCTGCGTGTCGGGCGTGGCGACGCACCAGCCGCGGACGTTGCCGTTGCGGCGGGACCATTCGGCCAGCTCGGTCATGTTGGGCCGCAGTTCGATCAGCCGCTGCCAGCTTCGGATGAGCACGATCACGTCGTCGTCGCGCGTGCGCATCATCGGCTGCCCCGGCCACAGGTCGTCCGTCGTCAGGCCCAGCAGCTCGCAGGTCTTCAGCCGCGCCAGGCTCGCGGGCGACAGCGCCGGCGACGGCATCTTCAGCCACCACAGCGGCACCTCTGGCTGGTCGGGCACGATGTCCGAGCGCAGCTCCAGCCGCCCGGCCGCCGACTCGAAGCTCAGCTCGACGCCGCTGCGCGGGCGGATGGGCAGGTCCTCCGGGGAGTGCTGATCGGCGGCCCAGGCGCGTTCGGCGAGGGCGTGGGCGGCAGCCAGCGTGGCATGGCCGCAGAAGCCGACCTCGCAGCCGGGCGTGAACCAGCGGATGAGCGCCGGGCGGCCGTCGTCGCGCGGGAAGATGAACACCGTCTCGCTGGCGTTGATCTCGCGCGCGATCCGCTGCATCTGCCGCTCGCTCAGGCCCGTGGCGTCGAGCACGACGCCGGCCTGGTTGCCGTTGAACGGGGCGGCGGTGAAGGCGTCGACGAGTTGGAATGGGATCGTGTGCGTCACCGCCGTCGGCTCCATCTACTCGATCGGCGCCAGGCGGATGTTGCGGAAGTGGATCTCCGCGCCCTCCGATTGCAGCGCGATCTTGCCCGCGATCTCCTGCACGTCCCAGGCCCGGTTCAGCTCCTCGCCGTTGACGATCAGGATCACGTCGCCGCGGTCGACGATGATCTCGTACTCGTTCCACTCCCCCACCGGCCGCTCGGCCATGTGCGTTTTCTTGGTGTTGCGGCCGCTCAGCCGCGCGGGATCGGTCTTCATCGGGAACTCGTCGATGTTCCAGAAATCGCCCGCGTTCTCGCTCTGGAGCTGGGCCTCGACGGATTTGGGCCAGACCTTGTCCGGCGGCTGGACGCGCAGCAGGACGCCGCTGTTGCCGGCCTGCCGCGTCACGGGGCTGAAGCGCCATTCGAGCTTGAGCACGAAGTTCTTGTAGTCCTTCTCGGTGCGGATGTAGCCGGCCGGCACGCCCTTGCAGACCAGCACGCCGTCCTTGTCCACGTGCCAGACGTCCTCCATCTTCGCGCCCTCGGGCAAGGTCGCCGTCCAGCCGCTCAGGTCCTTGCCGTTGAACAGCGCGATCTCCTTCGGCATCTGCGCTGAGGGAGACAGGTCGCGAATCCTGATGTTGCGGAACCAGACCGCGTCGCCGTGGTCCTGCAAGCAGATGCGCCCGCGCCGCGCCGCGCCGAAGCCGCTGAACGCCGCGAACTTGCTCCGCCCCACGCGCTGCTTCCAGTCGTCGCCGTCGATGCGGCAATCGACGACCTTCACCCCGTTCACCCAGTGCCGGAGCTGCCCGTCGCGCAGCAGGATCCGTCCCTGGTTGAACTCCCCCGCCGGCCGCAACGCCTTGCCCGCCGACGGCGCATGCAGGTCGAACACCGCGCCGGCGGACTGCGCGTCGGTGGCGGCGACGCCCGCGCCAGCGTCGTCGAGGATCTGGAACTCCGGTCCGCTCTGCCAGGGCGCGTCGTGCCTCTCCGTCACGCGGTACATCACGCCGCTGTTGCCCTTGTCCGCCACGCGCCACTCGAACAGCAGCTCGAAATCGCCGTACTCGTCGTTCGTCACGATGTCGCCGCCCCCCATGCCGGGCAGGCACATCAGCGCCCCGTTCTCGATCTTCCAGCCGTGCATCGGGAAGGTCTGCTGCTTGTAGCCGCGCCATCCCGCCGGGCTCTTCCCGTCGAACAGCAGCTTCCAGCCCGCGGCGCGCTCGGCGGCGGTCAGCCCGTCAGACGCGAATCCCGGCCAGGCCAGCAACCAGACCAGCGACGCCAGCCACAACGCCCTCGACCTCAGCCACCACGTGCGCATGCTCGTTCTCCTGGCGAGCGGCGCCGGGCGCGCCGCCGAAAGCCGCGCCGCCGACGCTCATCATCGCCACTGCCCGGCGGCGGGGCAATGGCACGACGCTGTTGACGAAGAAAAGCCACGTCATAGCCGGGCTGTCCCCGGCCCGGCTCTGCTCGCTTCTTCTCGATCCGAGCCGCGCCCGTGAGGAAGCGGTTGCGCCAGGCGATCCTCCGATCCGAACCGCGCCCGTGAGGAAGCGGTTGCGCTCAATCCAGCCAGGCCCATAGCGATTTCGCGTAGTCCGGATCGCCGCGGAAGTCCGCCGGCAACGCGGGCGCTTCCGTTGCGCGCCGCAGGCGCCGGCCCGCGGCGCTGCGGCCGGCGGCAGCGAGCCGCTCGGGCGTCGTGCCGCGATGGTTGCAGCACAGCAGCAGGATGCCCTCGCGATCCAGCAGCTCCACGGCGCCCCGCACGAGGCGATCAAGATCGCGCTCGATCGAGAACACCCGCCGCGAGTGCTTCTGCCGCGAGAACGTCGGCGGATCGAGAATCACCAGATCAAAGCGGCGGTTCTGCCGCGCGGCGCGCTTGTAGTAATCGAAGACGTCCGAACAGACGAACTCCATCTGCCGCGATTCGAGCGCGGCTTGACCGGCGGGCCGGTTCGCCAGCAGGTTCCGCCGGCCCCAGTCCAGGAACTTGCGCGAGAGGTCGACGCTGACGATCTCCGCCGCGCCCCCCGCCAGCGCCGCGACGGAGAATGCACAGGTGTACGCGAAGAGGTTGAGCACGCGCCGGCCCTCGGCGCGGCGGCGGACGAGCGCGCGGTTGTCGCGGTGTTCGAGGAACAGCCCGGTGGAGTAGCCGTCGTAAGGCCGCACGATCAGGCGCAGCCCGTCCTCGTCGATGACGATCTCGGGCGGCGCCGCGGCGCCGATCCAAGGCGTCGGATCGGTGAGCTGCGCTTCGAGCCGGGCCAGCGCCGCACTGCGGTCGCGCGGAAAGGTCTTGCGATAAACAGCGCCGGCGCCGAGCTGCGCCGCGAGGCGTTCGCACACGGGCCGCAGCGCCTCGGAGCCGGCGCACAGGCGGCCCTCGTGAAGCTGCGCGATCAGCACCGGGCCCAGGCGCTCGATCACCAGACCGTCGAGCCCGTCGCCGCGGTCGTTCACCAGCCGCAGCGCCGCTAGCCGCGGCAGCAGATCCGCCCGCCGGCGCAGGGCGCGCCCCACGAGTTCGTCGATCTGCTCGGGCTGGAGCTCGGCGGGCAAGCGGTGTTCCGCGCGAAGGGGCGCAGCGGCGCCCGGCGTTCGCCCGGCTGCGCCACTCCGCGGGCGCGTCGCGTCGCCGGCGAACGCGGACAGATTACCCGTGATCGCCGGCAAGCGCGGCGCCGATTGCCTCGGGCCGCATTCGAGCCGTCCCCATCCGAACGGCCGTCAGAATGGGCGGAAGTTGAAACGCCGCCCCTCGCCGAGCGGCACGACGACCACGCGCCGGTCGCTGTTCACGAAGATGATGCGTTGCCCGCGAATCTGCGCCTGCCCGGCGCGGCCGTTCGCCGGGAACTCGCCGAGCACGTCGGAGGCGCCGGCGGCGGCATAGCGGCGGATGACGAGGCGCACGCTGCCGTTGCCGCGAACGATGCGCTCCTGCGTGACGAAGAAGTCGTCGCTGGCGCCGCGCACCTGCCCCTGAACCGCGTCGGCCCAGAGGCGCGTCGTGCCCTCGCGGATGTCATACGCCCAGACGCGCTCGACGCCGCCCGAGATCGCGTCCGTCCAGACCACGAAGTTGTCGGTCAGGAAGACGCTCGCCGGGGTTCGCACGCCGCGCGCCAGCTCCGTCCCGATGTCGCGCGCCAGGTCGCGCAGCAGCACGACCGCCTCGCCCTGGTCGTCGGCGATGTAGGCCAGCCGGCGGTCGCGCAGGTCAAACGCGTGAATCAGCGCCTCGGAGAACTCGCGCTGCGAGCCGTCGGCCAGGTCCACGACGATCAGCCGCGCGCCGGCGCCGCCCACCACGCCGATCGCCAGCAACTCGCCGCTCAGGTGCAGGTCGAGCACGTACTCGCCCGGCGCCGCTTCGTAGACGACGCGGTCGCCGGCAATGAACAGCCCGCCGACGACGACCTGCATGCGCGGCCCGCCGGCGCCGGCGCCGATGACCTGCACGAACGCGACGTCCTCGCCGTTCGTCGTCAGGCCGAAGAAGGTGTTGCCCGGCACGAGCGGGCGCAGCAGCGTCCGCACGCCGTTCTGGTGCATGTACAGGTTGCTCGGTCCCAGCAGCCCGGGCAGCACGATGTCGTTCGTCGGGCCCGGGAAGCGGATCAGCGTGTCGCCGAGGTTCGTCGCGTAGAACACGCGCGTGCTGTCGCCGCCGATCACCACCGGATACGGGTCGTTGCCGAACGGGTTCGCGACCGCGCCCTCGACCGCGTTCTGCGCCTCGTTCACGAACTCGTTGATCGGAGCCAAAACGCCCGCCGGATCGAACGGCGAAGTCAGTGTGCACCCCGCCTGAAGAAGCGCCGCGCCCGCAAGCACGGCCGCCAGCGCCCCGGGCTGACGGCGAGCGCCAGAGTTTCTTGTCATGTCCGTTCCTCCCGTGCAGTCCCTAGAGCCGTTGCGAACACGCGTTGCCGAATGCCCCAGCGCCCCGGCCGACGCGCGGTGAGAACGAGTCGATACGCGAGGACACAAGGCCCCCGGCTGAACCCTATTATGCCGCCGCGCGTCAAGCCCCGCTGTGTCCTGCCGGCGCCGCCGCAAACGCGCACGCCGCCGACGCGCTGTTGCCCCGCCGCTGATTTCGGCGAGAATGCGGACTTTCGGCGGCGCGCGCGTTTGCGGCGGCACCGCCCAGGGCATGCCGAAGGAGCCTCTGATGCCGCGTTCCGCGTTTCTGTCGCCGCGTCTTGTCCTCGCAGCCCTCGCCGTCGCGGGCGTCACCGCGCTCGCCGTCGCGACCGCGGCCATCACGCCCGTGCCCGTCGCGGCCCAGTCCGCGAATGCGACACCGCCCGCAACGCCCGCTTCGCAGCCGGCGGCGGCCGCACCGGCGATGTCGCGCATTGAGCTCGAGCGCCGCTTGGCCGAGACGCTGCACAACGCGACGCTGAAGGGCGCGTGGCAGATGACGCGCTTCGACGAGCACGGCAAACCCGCCACGCTTGGCGAACCCAGCCGCGAGAACTACACGATTCAATCGGCGCGCAAGGACGAGGGCGACTTCTGGATCATCACCGCTCGCATCCAGTTCGGCGAGCGAGACGTCACGCTCCCGGTGCGCGTCCGCGTGCTGTGGGCCGGCGACACGCCCATCCTCACGCTCGACGACCTCGAGCTGCCGCTGCTCGGGAAATACTCGGCACGCGTCATGATCCACCGCGATTTCTACAGCGGAACATGGTTCGGCGCCGGTTACGGCGGCGTGATGTGCGGGCAGATCGTACGCGAGGCCGCCGAGGCCGGGCCGCGTCCGTGATCCGGGGCCGCGCGCCTCAAGGCGCGGCTGAGATCGAGCAAGAGCAGAGCCGGGCTGTCCCCAGCCCGGAACAGCGGAGGCTGTTGCATGAACCGTCAGAACACGCGAGGACCTCTGGCGCAACCGCTTCCTCACGGGCGCGGCTCGGATCATGCAAAACGACTCAACTAGTGCGCCCGCAGCGCAGCGGTCCGACGTAATCGCCGGCGTGCTCGTCGGCGGCGCCGGCCGCCGCATGGGCCGCCCGAAGGCTCTGCTGCCTCATCCGGCCGGCGGGACGTTCGTCGAGCACGTCGTGGTCGTCGCGTCGCCGCTTGTTAGCGAAGTCGTCCTGCTCGGCCCCCCAGCCACCCAGCCGCCGCAGAGCCCCTCGCCGGCCTTGCCCGGCGTGCCGCTCGTGCCCGATGCGCCCGGCGGCGGCGGGCCGCTGGCCGGACTTTGCAGCCTGCTGCGGCGCGCCGGAGACCGCTGGGCGCTGCTGCTGGCGTGCGACCTGCCGCTGCTGGGAAGCGAGACGCTCACGGCGCTCCTGGCCGCTGTGCGGTCCGACGTTGATGCGGTCGCCTACCTCCGGACCGCGACTGGCGACGCCGGTTCGGCCCCGGCGGCGGGCGGCCGCGCTGGCGACGCCAGCGCGCCGCCGCCGGCGCTACTCCCAGCCTATCACGCGTGCTGTGCCGCGTATCACCCGCGCGTCATGGCGGCGGCGGAGGCGGAGCTGCGCCGCGGCGCGGCAATGCAGGCGCTGCTGCGACGGGTGCGGCTGCGCGCGCTGGAGCCCGACGCGCAGATCGAGCGGCAGTTGACGAACGTCAATACGCCGGAAGAGGCCACGGAGTTGGCCGCGACGTGGCGGCGCGAGCCCGGCGGCGCGTGACCGCCCGGCGCGGCGGTCGGCGCGGTCAGGGCACGACAAACCCCGGGCCGACCTGGGTCATGCCTTCGATGATGGCGCCGCTCTTGATGCGCGTGCCGGTCGGATACCAGTATCCCGGCTCGCGCGAGGCGCGGTCGGAAAGGCGTTTGACGTGGCCGTCGAAGAACAGGGCGTTCATCTGGCCGAGGTTGTCGCGCACGGTTGACGTGACACGGCCGCGGGCCGAGCAGCCGTGACGATACGACAGCGCGAGGTTCTGTCCCTGGCCCGGCTGGTTGTAGGTGACGGTCCCGCCGTCCCACCAGGTCTTGCTGCCCTGCTTGGCGCCCCAGGCCGTTCCGCCTGACCACCACGCTCCGGCGCAGGTGAAAGAGCCGTAGTCGCCCGGGGTGGGAGCGACGTCGTGGTCCAGGTCGCCTCCGGCGGGGAGATAGCGCGTGCCGTCGGCGGCGGCGATCTTGCGGGCGGCGTCACTGCCGACGCGCGTCAGCTTCGACACGTAGTCGGGCGTCAGCGCCTCCCAGTTCACCCGATGGTTGTTATTGCCGTCGAAGCCGGAGACGCAGGTCTCGGGGTAGATGTTCTGAAGACTGCCCTTGTTCTTGCCCAGGACGATGCTCCGCTGCTTTTCACCCCAGTGCTGGAACCAGACCGACTGGAGATAGCTGATCGCGCGGAAGGGAGCCAGCGGCCGGAAATCCAGCACGTCCGGCGGCGGCTGATAGATGACCGAGTCGATGTTGTACTGCGACGGGCACGCGAACTCGTTCTGGACGCGAACAAATCGCTCGGCGCGATTCCGGCCGAGATCGGCACTGTCCATGCGCAGCAGCGGCGATATCCAGTCGTACGTCTGCACCGGCCACTGGTGGTTCTGCCGCAGGATCTGGGCGTTGAACACCCCGCGATACTCAGACAGCGCCACGCCCGTGGTATTAACGCCCGGCAGCCAGTCGGCGTTCTCGGTCGCGTAGGCGTGCAGGCCGTTCCCGAGAGAGCGCAGCAGCACGCCGCAGCGCGCGGCGCGCGCCCCCTCGCGCGCGCAGGTGAGGCTCGGCAGCATGATCGACATGAGCAACGCGATGATCGCCACGACGACCAGCAACTCGATCAGCGTAAAAGCCCCGCGCCGACCGCTCACCGCATTTGACATGCCAGACTCTCCTCGCGTCTCATCCGCGCCTGACGACGCCGGTCTTCGGATCGACGCACTTGTTCAGGTCCCTCAGACCCTCGAGGGCTCCCAGGGCCCGCGCCTGAACGCGGACCGCGCCGTCGTCGCCGATCTCCGCCGGCATCAGCGTGTCGCGCCCGGTCTCCGGATTGCGGCCCGGGTAGATGGCGATCGAGCCGCGCTTCACGTCGAACAGCTTGCCCGTCTCCACGCACACGACCTTGACCGTGCCCGAAACCACCGGGCGCTCGCGCCCGCGAAACCAGAACAGCCCCACCGCCGCGACCAGGGCCACGACGATCACCGCGATCTTGATCTGCTTGGCGGTCGATGCCGACATGCGGCGGCACTGCCCTCTGCTCGCTTGCGAACGAATGCCGGTTCCAGAGGCCCTCGGGCCCAGGCCAATCGCCCAGGACCTGCGGCCCGCGAGGCCAAGCGCCGCGCCGGCGCATCGCCTTCGCCCCGCCGCACCGTTCGCGCGGCCAAAGCGCCTCTACCCCGCCCGCAGGATGTTACGCTGACAGTTTTAACAGACCGTTAAGACAGTGTACTGTTGAGCGCAGCGCTTCGCCAGTCGCGGGGACGAGACCTCTGCACTGGGGCAAGACGCCGGCGCAGGGCTGGGGGGCCGCTCATAGCCCGAACTCCTTGATCTTTCGATAAAGTGTTCTGGTGCCTATATTTAGCATCTTGGCCGCCTGCTCGCGGTTGCCCTGCGTCGCCTGGAGCGTGCGCTCGATGACCAGCCGCTCGATCTGCTCCCAGGTCATGCCGACGAAGCCGCTGCTCGACGCCGGCACGATATCGCGCGAACCCTTGATCTCCTCCGGCAGGTCTTCGAGCTCGACCTGGCGGTCCACCACTTCGCACGCGGCCCGCACCACGATGTTTCGCAGCTCGCGCACGTTGCCGGGCCAGTAGCCGCGCGTCAGGCACGCCATCGCTTCGCTCGAAATGCCCGGAACGCTCAGCTTGTGCTCGCGGTTGGCCTCCTCCAGGAAGTGCTGCGCCAGCAGCGGTACGTCATCGCGCCGCTCACGCAGCGGCGGCACGCGGATCTCGAGCTCGTGCAGCCGGTAGTACACGTCCGCCCGGAAGTCCTTCTTCTCGATCGCCTCGCGCAGGTCGCGGTTGGTCGCCGCGATGATGCGCACGTCGACCCGCGTCACGTCGGTCGAGCCGACCGCCATGAACTCGCGCCGATCCAGCACGCGCAGCAGCTTCGTCTGCGCCGGCAGCGGCATCTCGCCGATCTCGTCGAGAAACAGCGTGCCGCCGTCGGCCGCGGCGAAGATGCCCTTCGAGTCGCTGACGGCGCCGGTGTAGGCGCCGCGCACGTGCCCGAACAGCGTGCTTTCGAGCAGGCTTTCGGTGAACGCCCCGCAGTTCACGGCGATGAAACGCTTGCGGGCGCGGTCGCTGCGGCGGTGAATCGCCTCGGCGATCAGCTCCTTGCCCGTGCCCGTCTCGCCGATGATCAGCACCGTCTGCTTGGTGCGCGCCGCCTTCTGGATGCGCTCGAAGACGCTGCGCATGCGCGGCGACGCGCCGACCAGCCCCTCGAAGACCGCGTCGCGGTGCTGCTCGAGCGAGCGGCGCAGCAGGCGGTCCTGGCGGCGCGAAACCGCCTTGGCCGCGGCGGCGTCGATGGCCCGGGCCAGCGCTCCGTCGTTGAGGCTCCCGTCCAGGTGCTCGAGCCTCAGTTTCCTGACCGCCAGGCCGGCTGGCTTGTCTCCGACCAGCAGCAGGGACGCATCGTCGGTCGCGCCTTCGAGCAGCTCCGCCAGCGGCCCGATGGGTGTGTGCCCGTTCTGCCCCGCCTGCTCGGCGACCACGACGTCCGGGGTGCGGTCGCGGATCGAGCTGAGCGCGTCGTCGAGGCGTGTCACGACGTTGCAGGCATGGCCATGTTTGTCGCGCAGCAGCTCGCCCAGCCGGCGGCCGCGCGGCTCGTCGTCGGCCAGGATCAGGATGAATGCGGTCTGGGCCATGCGCCAGACGAATCTATACCTTCCGGCCGGCGACGGGCAAGCGGCCGGGGGTTGCAAAACCAGAATGTTCGGTATATATTAGGGTGTGTGCCTGGTGCGTCATGTTGAGCACAGCGAAGCTACCTGCGGATCGCCGCTCAACCAAACGGGAAGAACCCCCTTTCCACGGACCGGAACGCCGCCCTCGCCGCGAAGTCGCCGCAACGCTGGAGCAGTTGCGCCGCCAGATCGAGCGGATCCAGTCGCACCGCAGAGGCGCCGTACGACGCTGCCCCTCCGGCCTGGCGGCGCTCGACCGGGCGCTCGGCGGCGGGTTCATTCTCGGCGGCCTGCACGAGCTGATCGCCGGCGCGGCGGGGGCGCCTACGCGAACGATCGCGCTCCTGGCCGCGCTGCGGGCACTGGCCGCGGACGGAGCGGTCCCGGCGTCGGAGGACGCCGTCGGACGGCCTGAGCGTTTGCAGCCGTGGCTGCTGTACATCGACGGGCTGGGCGATTTTTATCCTCCGGCCGCGGCGCAGCTCGGAATCCCGCTGGAGCGATTGCTCATCATCCGCGCGGCTCAGCCATCGGAGGCGCTCTGGGCCTGCGAGCAGGCGCTGCGCTGCCCGGCCGTGGCGGCGGTGATCGTCGCGCTGCCGCGGCCCATCGACGCGCACGCGTCACGGCGGCTGCAACTGGCGGCCGAGAGCGGCTCCGGGCTCGCCTTTCTTCTGCTGGATCGTTCGATGCGCAGGGGCGCCGCCGCCGTGACAAGCCGAGACTGCGGCGCCAGCGCCGGCGTCGGGGCCGGGGTCGGGGCGCCAAGTTTCGCGGTCAGTCGGCTGCGCATTACGCCGGCGGCGGATTCGGCCGTGTCCGGGGGGATGGGGTTTGGTGGATCTCGAACCGGGGCGTCCGTCGCTGATGAGGGCGAGGAGTACGTGCACGCGCGGCCGCCGCCGCTGCGGGCGTGGGTGGAGGTGCTGAAGCTGCGGGAGAGCGCCCCGGTGGCGCCGCTGCTGATCTCGCTGTAGTCGTCGCTCTGTCGGAGGCCGTTGCTCGCCTACCGCCAGCACGCGTACAAGCCGATAGCGCGTACGAGCCGCGAGCGCCAGCGAGTGGCGCCGCGAATGGTGCGCGTACGAGCCGCGAGCGCCAGCGAGTGGCGCCGCGAATGGTGCGCGTACGAGCCGCGAGCGCCAGCGAGTGGAGCAAGGGAAATACGGGCACTGCTCGAGCGTGAGCGATGCCTCACGCGCTTGCGCTCGCGGCCTCACGCGCTTGCGCTCGCGGCCTCACGCGCTTGCGCTCGCGGCCTCACGCGCTTGCGCTCGCGGCTTCACGCGCTTGCGCTCGCGGCTCGTTACGGAGACACGGCTCTTGCCCGCGGCTCTCTGCGGAGTTGCACCGTGTTTCGTGCGCGTGTGGCGCGGCGCTGACGGTCGTTACGCCACTCGCTGGCGCTCGCGGCTCGTAGGCGCGTCGGCCGCGTCGGCCGCGTCGGCCGCGTCGGCCGCGTCGGCCGCGTCGGCCCGCGTCGGCTCAGGGCGATCGCAGGCTGGCGAGGAACGAGGCCATGTTCTTGTGGGGCGACATGCGCTCGACAAGGGCCTGGATCTGCTTGGCCGGCGGCATATCGTGCAGTTGCCGGCGGAGCATGTGCGACTTGGCCAGCGCGTCGGGCCGCAGCAGCTTCTCTTCCTTGCGAGTGCCCGACTGTTGCAGGTCCATCGCCGGCCAGATGCGCATGTTGGCCAGGTCGCGGTCGAGCACCAGCTCCATGTTCCCGGTGCCCTTGAACTCCTGGAAGATGAAGTCATCGGCCCGGCTGCCCGTGTCGATCAGGGCCGTGGCCAGGATCGTCAGCGAGCCCCCGTGCTCGACGTTGCGGGCGGCGCCGAAGATCTGCTTGGGCTCCTGCAAGGCGCGGATGTCGAGCCCGCCCGTCATCGTCCGGCCGCTGCTGCCAATGAAGGTGTTGAAGGCGCGGGCCAGGCGCGTGATCGAATCGAGCAGGATGACGATATGCTGCCCAGCCTCGACCATCCGCCGGGCGCGCTCGATCATCAGCCGCGCGATGCGCACGTGGGCGGTGGCGTCGTGGTCGTTGCTGCTGGCCACGACCTCGCCGCGGACGTTGCGGCGCATCTCGGTCACTTCCTCCGGCCGCTCGTCGATCAGCAGCACCAGCATGTACACCTCGGGGTGGTTCACCGCGATCCCGTGCGCCATCTGCTGGAGAAGGATCGTCTTGCCGGTCCGCGGCGGGGCGACGATCAGCCCGCGCTGCCCGCGGCCGATCGGCGTGAAGAGATCGACGATGCGCATCGTCACCGGCCCGCCCTCGGTATCGAAGTGCAGCGACTCGGTCGGATCGACCGCGGTCGTGTCCGCCAGCGGCGTCGGGGCGCGCCACTCGCCCACCGGCACGCCGTTGATCGTCTCGAGCTTCGCCAGGCGCGTCGATCGCCCGTTTCGTCCCGATAGCACCTCGCTCGGCCCCGCCAGCGTTTCACCGCCACGCAGCTCGTACTTGCGCACCCACTCCGGCGGCACCTGCGGGTCGGATGATCTCGCGGCGTAGTTGCGCTTCGGGTCGCGCAGAAATGCCGAGCCCTTGTCCTGAAGCTCCAGCACGCCCTCCACCGGGCCGCCGCCCGCGAGCGCAGGCTCGCTGTGCTTGCGTGCGTGCTCGCGCATCCTGTGTGACTTCCGCATGGCCGGCCTTGATTCGCGGGCTGCTGCTAACCGGGGAGCGAAGCAGACGGCGGAGAAAACGGACGCCTCGGCGTCCCTGCCAGACATCGGCAGTGTAACGCGGACCGGGTGACTTGGCTACTGGCTCGCTCCTCTGAAATTCAACCCGATGATTCTACTCTCCGGAACCGGCGGGCGCCGACGCCTCCTGCCCCGCCGGCTCGGCCAGCCGCGACTCGTACAGCTCCGGCCGGCGCTTCTCGCCGATCGTCAGGAGCGCCCGGCCGTCGTGTGAGTAGCACAGCCCCTCGCCCTGCTCCTCCGCGGCCAGGAGCAGCCGGCTGTAGGGCCGCGCGAAGATCGAATCGAAGTCCTCCGGACCCGTCCCGTCCGGCAGCGAAAGCTCGATCCCGCCGCCGTAGGTCCGCACCGCAACGTGCCGCCCGCCGGCCGCGATATCGGCCGCCGTCACCATGTTGGCCGCGGGCAGGCCCGGCGGAAGGCGAATGATCGCGATCCGCCGGAGGACGTTCTCCCCTTCGGTCTTCCAGGGCGCGTCCAGCCGGTAGACCTCCGTCTGGCCATCCTCGCGCTTCGTCAGCACATAGCCGTGGCCCGTAGCCGGGTGAACAAAGAAGGCCTCGGCGTTTCGCGGGCCGTCCTCGTAGCGCAGGGCGTAGGCCCGCGGCGTGATCTCGACCGTAGGCGGCCGGGACGCGGCGGGAGCGCTGGCGGGCGACTCCACATGGCGGCGCAGCTCGTCGGGCTCGGCGAAGCGATAGAGCCGTAGGTCCGTGCGCCGGCCGGCGTTGTCGCCGATGTCCGCCACGCACACGTCGACGCCGCCCGTGGCGCCAGGTGCGATCGCGATGTCCTCCCAATCGACGTTTTCGGCCCCTTTCAGGTGCAGCACGGCGCGCGTACGGCCCGAGCGATCAACCACGAAGACGCGCGGCTGGTCGCCGGAGTCGTTGTGGACGTAGAGCAGGCCGGGCCAGCGGCGGCTGGCGACGATGCCGGAGGCCTCGCGGATGCTCCGGTCCTCGACGACGGCGATGGGCTCTGGCGGCTCAAAACGCCGCGCGGCCGCACCCGGTGCGGCGTCGGGACGCACCGTCTGGAGGAGCATGCCCAGCGCCGGCAGCAGCACCCAGACACAAGCGTTCATCGCCGTCTCATCAAGCTGGTGTAATCTTCGTAGGCGTAGCGGCCGGCGTGCTGATGAAAGAGCGTGCCGAGCTTCTCGGGCAGCGTCTTGAGCCCGGTTTCCTTGAGGTACTTGCCGATCTTGGCGTCTTCGGTGAGCAGCATCGAGCCGCTCAGCGGCCACTGCCTCGGGTTCAGCTCCTCGGCGATCAGCGCCGGCGAGCGAATGAGCACCTTCCGCAGTCCCGAGCTGAAAGCCCGGGTCCAAGCCTGCACGGCGCGCAGCAGGTTGACGAAGTTGCCGCGCTCGCGCCGGCCCTTCGCCAGGAAGTCGCGGAGCGTCTCCGACAGCCCCGGGTTCTCCGTCAGCATGATGTAGAAATGATTCAGCGGATCGCTCTGCTCGCTGACGCGCCGCAGGTCGCTGAGCATGTGGTGCACGTGCGCCTCCAGCGCCAGCAGCGCCCGCGCCATCTCCCCCAGCGCCTCACCCGCACGCGCCGCCGCCTCGGCATCGCCCGGCGGCTGGGCAGGGAGCAGCTCCGGAACCTGCTCCCGCACGGCCCCCCAAAGGGCCGCCAGTGGCTCGCCGGCGGCGACGGGGCCATTCGCCGGGTTGCCCGCCTGGTCGCTCATCGCCATCTCCTCTCCCCCGATCAGGGCCAGGCCCGATCCCGACGGGCCGTCGGCGTCTTTATCCGCGCACGATGTCGCCCGAGTAGATCGCGTTGGGCATCACTTCGCACTCGGCCCAGCAGCCGGGGCACTTGTCGACCCAGGCGCGCGAGGCCGTCGCAGCGCCGTTGTGCCACACGTCCTCGAACGACTGGTGCAGCAGGTTCCCGACCCGCTCGGTGTTGAACTGGCAGACCGGCACGCCGCCGTCCGGCAGGATGCGAATATGGCTGCGGAGCGCGACGCAGCGCGGGTTGGGACGGGCGGGCGACTCGCCGCGGAGCCGGGCCCGCAGACCGCGCAGGTAGTACCGCTTGCCCCAGCGCAGCATCGGGCTGCCGAACCCGTTGACCCGCGCCAGCTCCTGCTCCACGAAGCCCAGCACATCGGCGCCCGCCAGCAGCGGATGCAGCGGGTATCCGGTCGGCACAATCAGGTGCTCGGCCTTGCGCCCGCGCAGCTTCGCCCCGTACATGGCCGAGTCCGCGTACGCCAGCACCGAGTGGACGTCGACGTTCCATTCGCCCATTCGGCGGCGCAGCTCCTGGTTGTCGGCGAGCGACTGCGGCGAGATGACGGTGTGGTTGGCGCTGACCTCGACGCCGAATCGCTCGCGCAGCCCCACCAGGCGCCGCACGGTCTCGGTGGCGCCGGCGAAGGTGACCTCCTCGCCGCGGTTGCGGTCGTGCTCGGCTTCGAGGCCGTCGAACGAGACCATGAAGCGGAGCATCTGCGGCCGGCTGAAACCCTCGACCATCTCGACGACGCGCTCCGGGAACGAGCCGTTCGTCGTCACGTGAATCACGAAGGGTTGCGACCGCTCGCGCACCGCCTCGGCGATCTCGAGCATGTCCTCGCGCAGGAACGGCTCGCCGCCCGTCAGCCGCACCACGTCCAGCCGCCCGATCTTGCCGAAGACGGTCGCCACTTCGGCCGGTGTCAACTCGTCGCCGGGCTTCAGCCGCCACGAATCGCACATCTGGCAGCGCGCGTTGCAGCGGTAGCAGACCAGGTAGGTGCACCACGATGGGCGCGGCACGCGGCCCAGCCGGTTCTGGAGCACGGACAGGGCCAGCGACACCGGACGCATCAGTCCCCCGACCTAGCCGCCCACCGCGGCCGTCTGCGGCGGCAGCCCGACCCCCGGCCGCGTCGTCAACTCCGCGATGAAGCGCTCGACCGCCGCCAGCGCCTCGGTCCGTCCGTCACGCTGGTGCTGCCGGATGCGCGCCGCGAAACGCTGCTCCTGCGCCAGGAAGGCACGGATCGCCGCCGCGCTGATCGCGTCGGCGGCAATGCGCATGCCGATTCCCATTCGCTCGAGCTCCGCCGCGTTCAGGCGCTGCTCCACGCAGTCCTCCGGCATTACCAGCATCGGCTTTCCAAGGTGCAGCGCTTCGCCAACGAGCTGGTTGCCCGCCGTGCTGATCACCGCCCGGCAGCCGGCCAGGTCTTCGATGAAGGGCAGATTGCTCGGCGGGCGGAAATCGAGATTGCCCTGCGAGCCCTGCCGCTGCGTCCCGTACACCAGCACCCGGCACTCGAGCCCGCGCAACGCCGCCTCGACCCGCGGCGTGAACTGGTGCACGCCGTTGTTGAGATAGACCAGCAGGAACGCGCCGGGCCGCGGCTGAACGCTGAGCACTTGCGGGCGCAGCATCGGCCCGACCACGCACACGCCCGGGCGCGCCGGCGGCGCGTCGTAGAAGCTCGAGACAATCACGCGCTGCGGCTGGCCCATCAGCGCCTTGTACACCAGCACGTCGCGCCGGCTCAGCAGCCGGTCTCCCCACGGCAGCGGCGGCCGGCAGTACGCCATCACGCCGAAGTGATCGAACCCGATCCGCGGTACGTGCAGCCGCCGCGCCACCCGGTGCGTGTAGGGCTCGGCGTCGGAGATGACGACGTCGGGGCGGAAGTCGCGGACGGCGTCGAGCACCATCTGGAACGCCGGCCCGCGCAGGATCAGGTCGAGCACCGCGGGCAGGTTGCGCTTGAAGGTCTGCCAGTTCGATCGGCGGCCGCGGGGACCGTAGTAATAGCCGAGCGTTGGAATGCGCACGACGGGCAGGTCCGGCCAGATCGCGGCGTAGGCCTCACCACCGGCGAGGATCAGCACCTCGTGCAGGCGGCGCAGCTCGGGCAGCACGCTCAGCGAGCGCGTCGCGTGTCCGCGTCCGTATCCGTGAACGCCGTAGACGATCCGCGCCAAGCCAGTCTCCCCGAGGGTTCGAGGTGGCGTCGATGTCGACGCGCGGCAGGATAACGGCGATCGACGGCGGATTCCACTTCCCACGTGCGAGCGTCGCGCCAAGGGGCGGAGTTCAGAGCAGGGAGGCGTACGCCTCGGGGCTGAAGCCTACGAGCAGCACGCGGCCGCGGCGAATGGCCGGCGCCCGCAGATTTCCGGTCGGGCCGAGCAGGACGGCGGCCAGTTCGTCGTCCGGGGGGTCACTCCCGCGGATGTCGAAGCGCTGAATGCGCTTGCCGCGGGCGACGATCAGCGTCGAGACGGCGCGGGCCAGCTTCAGCGCCGCGGCGCGATCGACCTTGTGCCGGCCGGCGTCGGTGATCTCTGCCGGCTGCACGTCGTGGTGCGCAAGAAACTCCTGCGCTCGGCCGCAGGAGGTTCAGCCCTTGCGGTGGTAGTACCAGTCGGCCCGGGTGGCCATCCTTGCCTCTATCATTACTTCGGCCCGTCCGGGCCGGCCAGCTTCACCTTCAGCGTCACCTTCTCGCCCTGCCGCCGCACGACGATCTGAACCTCGTCACCCGGGTTGAAGGCCGACATCGCCGCCATGTACTCCTGCACGTCGCCGATGTCCTTGTCACCGATCTGGATGATGCGGTCGCCGTCCTTCATCCCCGCCTGTGCCGCCGGCTGGTTCGGCACGACGCTCTCGACCAGCATGCCCGGCTCATCGCTCTCGGCGTAGGACGGCATGATGCCCAGGCGCACACGGGCGCGGCGGGGCGGGGCGGGCGGCTCGGCGGGCGGGGTCTGGGGCTTGGCGGGCTGGTTCTCGGCGGCCTGCTCGCGGGCCGCCTGCTCGGCGGCGGCGGCGGCGGGGCTGTTGCGGCGAGCACGGCCGCGCTCCTTGTAGACCGGCCCCTGCTCCGCCATGGCCATGCGGTGCGACAGGCGGTACGCGAACTGGAGCACCTGCGTCGCGCCCTCGGCGTTGATCAGCTCCCAGTCGTCCTCGGGCTTGTGATACTCCTCGTGCAGGCCGGTGAAGGGGAACATGACCGGCGTGCCCTTCTCGTAGAACGACGCGTGATCGCTGTTGCCGAACATGCTGGAGCCGAGCTTGTACTGGAGACTCAGCTCGCCGGCGAGCTCCTCGGCCAGCGCCTCGAATCCTTCGCCCGTGTCGGCCCCGTATATCTCGAACGACTCAGGCCGGTAGCGCCCGATCATGTCCAGGTTCATCATGAACTTGATGCGGCTGTAGTCCACGGTCGGGTTGTCGACAAAATGCTTGCTGCCCAGCAGGCCCATCTCCTCGGCGCTGAACGTCATGAAGAGGATGCCGCGGCGCGGCGGGGGCTGATGGCTGAAGGCCGTCACGAGCTCGAGCACGCCCGAGGTGCCCGAGGCATTGTCGTCGGCGCCGTTGTAGATGATCGTCTTGTCTTCCTCGTCGCGCATGCCGAGGTGGTCGTAGTGGGCGCCGATGACGATGAGCTCGTCGGTCTGGCCGGCGCCGGGCAGCAGGCCGATGACGTTGCGGGCCTTGATGACGTTCGCCTCCAGCCCGGTCGCGATCCGCACCTTCACCCCCTTCAGGTCGGTGGACAGCGACTGACGCCCCTCGTCCAGCTCCTGCGTCAGCGTCGCCAGGTCCGGCATGCCCGCACGCTTCAGCAGCGCCTCGGCCACCTCGCGCTTCACCTGGATCATCGGCAACTCGTAGCTCTGCCGCGCGAAGCGCGACGAGAACTCGTACAGCTCGTCCTTGTCGGGGTCGCGGTTCGGCGGATTGACGATGATGATCGCCTTGGCCCCCTTGTCCGCCGCGATGCGCGCCTTGCGCGAGAACATCGAGTGCGACGAAGGCGTCGAGCCGCCGAAGACCGCGTTCGGGTCGGCGTCTTTCGGCTCGTAGCGCATCATCAGCAGCACCTTGCCCGTCGCGTCGAAGCCCGCGTAGTCGTCGAAGTTGTAACGCTCCGCCGAGATGCCGTAGCCGGCGAAGGCCAGCGGCCCCTCGATGTCACCCAGCGCGCTGAACGGCAGCGGCCGCCAATCGGCGTCCACCTTCCACGCCGCATCGAGCCCCTCGACCTTGAAGTCCGCCTTGTCGCGCACCAGGTTCTTGCCGCGGCGGATGTCGAAGGACTGGAAGTAGGTCCCGTTGTCGCCGGCCGGCTTGAGCCCGTGGGCCTTGAAGTGATCCGCGATGTACTCGGCGGCCTTCTCGATGCCCTCCTGTCCGGGCCCGCGCCCCCCCCACTCGTCACTCGCCAGCCGCTTGACGTGGTCGCGGTAGGCCTCGGCGGAGAACGTGACGCCGCCGGCCCCCCCGGCCAGCACCAGGCTGGGAGCAACGGCCAAGAGCAAGGCAAGCAGCGCGCTGCGCACGTGAGCGCGAGTGACAGGGCGGTCCATACCGGCGGTCCTCGTGAAGAACGGTGATGAGTCGGCCACGCCGTCAGTCTAGCACGCCAGGCGCCCCTCGGCCAAGCCCCCGGCGGCCCATCCGGGCGGCCGGAGGCAGCCGAAACGGCCTGTCCGCGGGCGTCGCAGCTACCGGCCGGTCACGGGCACGGTCTGCGAAGGCGGTCCGTTCAGGTCGGAGCGGGGCGCGGGCAGGTGCGCATCCGGACGAGCCATGAACTGCTCGGCATCGCGGGTGTGCTTGCTGACGAGGTCGATCGGCCGCCCGCGAATGAACATGTATTCGACCACGTTCGCCGCCTGGCACGGGTGGTCGGTCGTCACGATCACGTTCGCCACCTTGCCTGCGTCGAGTGAGCCCAGCTCGCGCTCCACGCCCAGCACCTCGGCGGCCGACAGCGTCATGGCCCTCACGGCGGCGTCCGGATCGAGGCCATAGGCGACCGCAAAGCCGAGGTCGAGCGGCATGAGCTTGGCCAGGTCGGCGCCGAGCGAAGCGGCGGCGACCCTGACGCCCGCCCGGGTCAGCACGCCCAGCGCCCGGTAGTTGGCATCCCACGCGTCCGACGCGTTCTGAAGACCGTCGACGCCGGCGGGCGTGGCGAAGACGCCCTCGTAGATCACGGGCACGTCGCGCTCGGCGAGCACCCCGGCCAGCTTCCACGCGTCGCGGCCGCCGAGGATCGCCGGCGACAGTTGCAGCCGCTCGGCGAAGAGCAGGGCCTCGAGGATCGCCTGGTAGCTGTTGGCCCGCAGCAGCACGCGCCGCTGGCCCGACACGTAGGGCGCCAGCGCATCGAAGCGCGGATCAGGCCGGATGGCCGCGTCTCCCCGGGCGTCCGTCGCGCCCGCAGCGGCCCGGGCCTCAACGTAGCGCCGCGCATCGCCGAAGAAGCGCTCGATGCGCATGAGCCGCTGCTGGGCCGGGTCCGCGCGGCCGCGGCGCGCCTCGGGCTCCTGGCCCTCCGCCTCGGCGGACCGGAGCAGGGGCTCGACGCGCGACGCGGGCAGCGTGACCACCAGCCCGACCCGGGGGTCGATCAGCATTTCGTCGAGCGTCCAGCCATCGAGATCGACCAGGCCGGCCTGCCCGGCGACGGTCGGCGAGGTCGGCACGAGCAGCGCCGTCGTGATCCCCTCGGCCCGGGCCACGTTCACCATCGCGCTGTGCGGGTTCAGCCCCGAAACCGCCAGCACATCCGGCTGGTACTCCCCCGTCTCGCCCGTGTCGAGCGTCACGTCAACCTGCTCGATCTCGGCCATGCCGATCTGCGTGGCGGCGTTGATCAGCCCGGGCCAGACGTGCAGCCCGCGCGCATCGAGCACGCGCGCCCCGGGCGGCGGCCTGACGTCGGCGCCGATCGCGACGATCCGCCCGCCGCGCATCACCAGGCCGCCATTCTCGATCGCCGGGCCGCTGACCGGATGCAGCGTGGCGCCCGTGATGGCGAAGACCGTGTCGTCGGTAACGGGCAGATCGGCGAACGGCGCCGGGCGCGACTCGACGCGGCGCGGCGCGAAGGTCCGCACCGGCCGGGCCGGCGCCTCGAAACCGCCCTCCGGCGTCGCGCCGTCGGCGAAGTACACCTCGCCGTCGATGAGCGTCATGACGCAGCGCGCCCAGGTGTCGAGCGGGTGGCCGTCGTACACGGCCAGGTCGGCGTCCTTGCCGATTTCGATGCTGCCGATGCGCCCCTCCAGGCCGAACTGCCGGGCGGGGTTGAGCGTGATGAGCCGCAGCGCCTCGTTGGGCGTCAGGCCGGCGTACTTCATCGCCTTGGCCGCTTCGAGGTTCATGTGCCGCACCAGGTCGCCCGAGTCCGATTTCAACGCCGAGTTGATCCCGAACTCCAGCAGCATGCCCGCGTTGTGCGGGACGGCGTCGTACGCCTCGATCTTGTACGCCCACCAGTCGGCGAATGTCGCCGTCCCCGCCCCGTGCCGCGCGATCTCCGGCATGATCCGGTAGCCCTCCAGCACGTGGTGCAGGACCGCGATGCGGATGCCGAAGTCCTCGGCGACCTGGATCAGCCGCAGGATCTCGTCGGCGCGGTAGCAGTGCGTGTTGACCCAGATGCGCCCGGCCAGGATGTCCGCCAACGCCTCCAGCCGCAGATCCCGGCGCAGCGGCCGCGGGTCCTGGCTGCCGTCGCGCAGCGCGGCCTCGTACGCGGCCCGCTCGGTGGCGTACTGCTGGCCCGCGGCCAGCGCCCGCCGCAGCGTCGCCTCCACGCCCATGCGCGTGCCCGGGAAGCGCAACGGGCCGGCGGGGTCGCGGCGGTTGCCGCGTTTGCCCGGGCGGATGACATTTTCGCCGAGCGCCCACTTCACCGTGCGGCGACGATCATGCAGCACCATCTCGTCGGCCGGCCGGCCGTAGCGCAGCTTCATGATGGCGCACTGCCCGCCGATGGTGTTGGCCGAGCCGTGCATGAAGTGGATCGTGGTGCAGCCACCGGCCAGCGCCCGGAAGAGCGCGTCATCGTCGTGCACGACGACGTCTTCGCAGCGCACCTCCGGGGTGACGCTCGCGGACCACTCGTTGACGCTCTCCAGCGCCATGTGCGAGTGCGGGTCGATGATGCCCGGCATCACCACGCGGCCGCGCAGATCGATCGTCATCACGCCCGCCGGCGCCGAGAGGCCGGCGCCGATCCCCGCAATCTTCCCGCCCCGCACCAGGATCGCCGCCTCCGGCAGGTCATGGCCCGAAACGGTAATGACGTAGGCGTTGGTCAGGAGCACGTCGCCGCCCGTGCGGAACGGCGGGACGCGCGCGGCGTCGTGCTCGATCGGCCAGTTCGGCTCGTGTGCCAGCAGCCGCTCGAGCGGCGTGGCCGGCTGCGACGCCTGCGAGGCGGGGGCTTCGGATTCGGCCGATTCACGCGGCGGCGCCGCGCCGGCGCCGGCCTCCGCCTCCGGCTCCTCCTCCGGCGGGGGCTCGGCGCTTTCCGGGCGCGTATCGACGCCGCCGGGCGGGGTGCGCGACGACGGATCGCGGCGCCGCGCGGCGGGGCCGCGGGGGCGGTCGGCGGCGGCGTCGGCGTCAAACTCGTGCACGCGGCCATCGACGACCACGTAGCGCACCTTGGCGTCCTTGTGCTCCAGCGGCTGCGTCAGCACGGTCACGTTGCCGCGCAGCCCCGTCGCCAGCTCCCCCAGGTCGGCGCGCACGCCGGCGAGCTCCGCCGGCGACACGGTCAGGGCGCGTAGCGCCGCCTCCGCCGACAGACCTTGCTCGATCAGCTCCCGCACTGCCGGCAGCAGGTCGCCCGGGCGTTCGAGGGCCAGGGCGCTGAGGCACCAGCGCAGGCCGTGCTGCTCGAGCACGGCGGCGCAGCGCAGCCGCTCGGCGCGCTGCTCGCGCGCCAGGTCGTAGGCCGCGGCCGGATGAAACGGACGCTGACTCCAGTTCTTGCCGAAGGGGGTCTTGTCGCCGTCGCCGCGGCGGAGCTTCTCGAGCGACAGCTCGTACTTGCGTGGCTCTGCGAGCTTCTCGACCGCCAGAATCACGGGCACGTCGCGGCGCTTCAGCACGTCGGCGGCCTTCCAGGCCTCGCGCCCGCCGGCGATGATCGGCGCGAATCCGAACTCGTCGGCGAGCCTCAGCACGCGATCGATCTCGTCGCGGGTGTTGGCCTCCCAGATCAGCGGCTGTTTGCGGCCCAGGACTTCGGCCAGCGCGGCCAGGTCGCGGTCCAGCGGCAACGCGCCCCGCGACGCCGGGTTCCGCGCTTCCCAGGCGCGCGTCGCCTCGTACCACTGCGCGTCGGCCAGCGCCTGCCGCGCCTGGGCCACCACGCCCAGCACCGTCGCAGGGTAGCTGCCGCGGATGCGCAGCGCCCGCTGGGGCGGAACGCCGAACGATGCCGCCTGCGCCACGCCCTCCCGCAGCACGCTCTCTCGCAGCGGCCCGGGGCCCAGCGCCACCACTGCCGCCGAGCCCCCGAAGATGCCGCGCGGCGGCACGACCAGCGCCGCGGTCAGGCCGGCCTCGCGCTGCCGGGCGAACGTTTCCTCGGTCAGCGAGAGGAGATCCTCGGCGCGGCGGCGCGCAAAGATGCCGTTGCGGTTGGCGGCGGACGTCTCGACCAGCGGCCCGTCGTCCATCGCCGGGAACTCGCCCTCGACGCGCTGCTCCTCGGCTTCGCTGATGCGCTCGGCGCTGACGCCGGCGCGGCTCAGGCCGTCGACGAACCCGGCGTAGGCGAACAGGCCGGCGCCATCCAGCTCACGCGTGCCGGGCGGCAGCGCGATCTCGCCGCCGACCGCCGCGATACGCCCCCCGACGATCAGGATCGTCGCGTTCTCGAGGCGCTCCCCAGGCCGCGGGATCGCCGTCACGTTGCGGATGGCCACCGGCCCACGCAGCTCGGGCCAGCCCTGCGCCGCCGCCACCGACGCGCCCCGTACACCAAGCAGCACAGCCAGCACGGCGGAAACAACGGCCGCGCCGCCGCGATTCTGCGACGTCTTCATGGACTTCAGGCTCCCGTCTGAATGCAAACCGCAATCCGGCGTGCGCGCCACATCGGCGTGGTCGGATTCCTCGGCCCGCGGCGCAGTCTAACACCGCGGGCGCACCGCGGCCAAGCGGTGCGGCGTGGCGCGGCCGGCGGCGCCGGCGCGCCGGCGGCGCGCCCGCGGTTGGGGTTCGGCGCTGGGCGTTGGAGGCGTTACAATCAGGCAGCCAGGAACGAGCCGACGGCCGCGGCCGGGCGGGGGGCGCGCGCCAGCAACGCGGGCCGACGGTCCAGGGGAGCACAAAGGAACAACGCGTGGCCACCGTACACATCGATCGCCTGCTGGAGACCTGCATCCGCGTCAACGCCTCGGATATTCATCTGCACGTCGGGCGCCCGCCGGTGCTGCGCATGGACGGGCGCCTGCGCAGCCTCGAGACGAAGGTGCTGGAGCCGGACGACACCGTCGCGCTCATGAAGTCCGTCACGCCGGAGCGCAACCAGCAGGAGTTCCAGGAAGAAGGCGGCACGGACTTCGGCTTTGCCTTCGGCGACAAGGGACGCTTCCGCGTTTCGGTCTTTCGCCAGAAGGGTCACGTGAGCATGGTGCTGCGGCTCATCCCCTCGAAGATTCTCACCTTCGAGGAGATCGGCCTGCCGGCGATCATCCGGGCGTTGTGCCGGCGGCCGCGCGGGCTGTTCCTGGTGACGGGGCCGACGGGCTCGGGCAAGACGACGACGCTGGCGACGATGCTGGACTACGTGAACCGCTACGTCGGCGACCGGCACATCATCAGCGTCGAAGACCCGATCGAGTATTACCACACGCACCAGAAGTGCGTCTTCACGCAGCGCGAGGTGGGCGTCGACGTGCCGAGCTTCGCCGAGGCCCTGCGGCGCTCGCTGCGCATGGACCCGGACGTGATCCTCGTCGGCGAAATGCGCGACCTGGAAACGATGGAAGCGGCGATCCGCGCCGCCGAGACGGGCCACCTGGTCTTCGCCACGCTGCACACCACCGGCGCCCAGGGCACCATCAACCGCATCATCGACGCCTTCCCCGTCGCCCAGCAGGAGCAGATTCGCGTCCAGCTCTCCACCACGCTCATCGCCGTCCTCAGCCAGACGCTGCTGCCCAAGATCGGCAGCGGCCGCGTCGCCGGCTACGAGTTCCTGCTGGTCACGCCGGCCATCGCCAACCTGATCCGCGAGAACAAGACCTACCGCATCGACTCGTCGATCCAGACCGGAAAGAAGTACGGCATGCAACTGCTCGACGACCATCTCTGGAAGCTCTACGACGAGAACGTCTGCGCCGGCGAGGAGTGCATCGAGCGCGCCCGCTTCCCGGCGGAGTTCCAGGCCAAGATGGACGCCAAGGCCCGCGGCCAGGCCGCCGGCGGCCTCATCGCCAAGCACGACCCGCTCGCCAAGGAGGCCGCCGAGGGGTAGCGGGCGAGCCCCCGGGGGCCGCGTGGATCGGAGCACGGACCGCAGCCGCCCGCTGCGCCGTTCTCTAGTGGAGCGGGCCGCTCCTCAGTGATCGCCCTTGGGCCAGGTGATCGTCACGTCGCGCAGCGCCTCGCCCTTGACCGTCACCTCGACGAGGCGCCCGCTCAGCTCGCGCAGCCCGCGCAGCCCGTCTGCCTGGCCTTGGAAGTGCGAGCTGTCCCCCACCGTCTCGCCCGACAGCACGCTCGGCACCGCGTGCAGCTCGACCAGCACCGGCGACGCCAGCGCCCCCCCGGCCGCGGTCGTCCCCGCTTCGATCCGCACCGACATCGTCTCCTGCGCGATCCGCACCGCGCCGTGCGCCTCGCCGTCGAGCACGTAGATGTCCAGCACGCCGGTCTCGGCGTCGAGCAGCACTTCCAGGTGCGCGAAGTGATCTCCGAGCGTGATCAACGCCCCGCCGCGCGGGGCGACGTGCGCGTGGCCGTGCCCGCCGGTCGCGGCGTCGCCGGTGGCCGGGGCGGCCTCGCCCGGGTGCGAGGCGTCCTGGCGGCGCGGGCGCTCGTGGTCCTCGTCATGATCGTGGTCGTGGTCGTGGTCGTGGTCATGATCGTGGCCGTGGTCCTTCGATTTCGCGGCCGGCGGGCCATTGGCCGGGGCGGCGGGTTTCCGCTCGCAGGCGGGCAGCGCCAGAGCCACCCCGCAGGCACAGATCGTCCACAGCCATCGCGTCGTCGTCGACTGCCGGTCCATGTCACGTCTCCTAATCGGCGCCGCGCGCCTCACGTGCTCGGCGTCAGGTTGCTCGCAACGTCCGTCGCATAGGCCTTCACGGCGGGGATGACCCCGGCCAGCGCCCCGACCATGGTCATGCCGACCGGCGTCGCCCACAAGATCCAATGCACCTCGGTCCAGTCCAGAACGACGCCCGTCTGAGCCCGCACCACCACCGCCGCCAGCGCCAGGATCGCCGCGTAGACAACGTAGCCCAGGACGCTCCCGATCAGGCCGATCGCCGCCGATTCGCAGACGATGGCGGCGAAGACGTGGCGGCGGCGGGCGCCCAGGGCGCGCAGAATGGCGAACTCGCGCCGGCGCTCGCTGATGGTGTTGTACACGCCGGCCAGGATCGTCCCGCCGGAGACGAGCACGACCAGCAGCGCCACGAGCTGGAGCACGCGGTTGACCCAGCCGATCTTGTCGAACAGGTCGGCCATGACGGCGCCGATGGGCCAGGCGAGCGTGGCGATGCGGCCCTGGCGGTTGACCTCGAGATCGAGGCGCATGCCGGCGTCGGGCCCGCGGAACTTGAGCATGACGGCGGAGACCTCCTTGTGCTCGTCGGGGATCTCCCGGGCGGCGCTGGGCACGTAGTCGGCGCCGGTCCCCCGCAGCACGTGGCCGCTCATGCGATAGACGCCCTCGATCGGAATCCAGATCACGCGGTCGGAGGGCGAGTTGGTCGGCCGCAGCACGCCGACGACGACGTATTCCTCCTCGTGGCGCATCTGCCTGTCATATTCGAGCCCGTGGTACGGGTTGAAGACCGAGCCGAGCCGCAGGCCCGTCCGGTCGGCGACCACGCTGCCGATGACCGCTTCCATGCGCTCCGGGTCGAAGACGCGCCCCGGCGGCGCCACCTCAAAGCGCCTCCCCTGCTGGTATTCGAAGTCCGTGAAGAGCTCGGTGGTGGTGCCCACGATCCGGTGGCCGAGGTAGTTGTCGCCCAGCGCGTACGGGATCGCGAGCTTAACGTACGGCCTGCGCCGGATTTCCTGGTAGAGCGTCCACGGGATGTTGCCCGGCGACGTTTCGAGATGAAAAACCGTGTTCAGCACGAGCTGAAGCTGGCTGCCGCGCGCCCCGAGCACCGCGTCGAAGCCCACTGGCCCGCCCGTGAACGCCGCTTCGCTCTGCTCCTGGATTGCGAAGACCGCCATCACCAGCCCGGCGGCGAGCGCCACGCTGCCGATCGTAATCGCCGTCGAAAAGGCATGCTGCCGCAGGCTCTTGCGCACCAGCAGCAGCACCGCTCCAAGCGTGCTGAAGGACCGCCCACGCACCCGCGCGTAGCCGACTTCCGCCGGGCCCGCCGATGCGGGCGCTCCAGCCGCCTGGTTGCCTGTCTCTTGCGACATCTCCGCCCCACGCTCCTGCTACGCCGCGGCACGGTTGATGGCGCCCAGGTGCACAACCTCCTCAAACCGCGCCAGCACCGTGGGGTCATGACTGACCAGCAGCAGGGCCGCGCCCTGCTCGCGGCAGACCTGGCGGATGAGGTCGATGGCGGCGGCGGCGTGGGCCGGGTCGAGATTCCCCGTGGGCTCGTCGGCCAGGATCAGCCGTGGATGGTTGGCCAGCGCGCGGGCAACGGCGACGCGCTGCTGCTGGCCGGCAGAAAGCTGCCGCGGACGGTGGTTCATGCGCGACGCGAGCCCGACGCGCTCCAGCAGGTGTTTGGCGAACGCGGCATCGTGGCCGCGGCCGAAGCGCATCGCCAACTCGACGTTCTCGAGCGCGGTGTAGCCCTGGAGCAGGTTGAAGGTCTGGAAGATGTAGCCGATCAGCTCGCTGCGCAGGCGGTCGCGCCGGCTCTCGCCGACGGCCGTGAGGTTGTGGCCGGCGAGCCATATCTCGCCGGCGTCGGCGCGGAGGATGCCGGCCACGAGATTGAGGAGCGTGGTCTTTCCGGAGCCGCTGGGACCGTGGAGCGCGAGCTGCTGGCCGGCGTGCAGCTCGAATGACGGCACATCGACCACGAGGGTTCGGGCCGGCTCGTCGGGCGACGCATAGCTCTTCATCAGGCCGGACAGGTGCAGCAGCGCCACGTCTTGTTCTCCGGAGGCCGCCCAGCGTAACGCGTGTGAGCGGCCGGCGGCAACCGGGTCCCGGCCGTCGTGGGAGTGTATGAGCAGGCCTCGTCGATGGCCCGGAGGCCAAGCGGGCGCGGGGCGCAGCGCGCGGGCGCCCAGTGACGGATAATCGCCACGCGGCACGCTCCCGCGCGCCGGCGGGCCGCCGAGGGCTTGCAGGTTCTTCTGTAACCGGTCACAATCCTAGGTGGTTAAGTTGTGTGCAGCCGGTTAGTTGCGTTCGAGTTACCAGTCTCTTTAGAGCACGCGCATCTCAATATTAACGTTGAATTGGGCAAGGTGTTAACCTTAGGCCACGAGCCGCACTCTCGAGGCGCTCTGAACAAAGCGGGGGTTCTTCATGATTCGAAGCACCAGTCAGCGTCGCGCAATACGGCGGGTTTTCGAGGAGTCCGGCCGGCCACTCAGTCCGCTCGAAATCCTCGAAGCCGCGCGGGACGAGGTCCCGCGCATCGGCATCGCAACCGTCTATCGCACCGTCAAGGGGCTGCTTGAAGACGGCTGGCTCGCCGCCGTTCAGGTGCCCGGCGAGGCGCCGCGCTACGAGATCGCCGGAAAGCCGCACCACCACCACTTCCACTGCCGGTCCTGCGGGGCCGTCTTCGACGTGCAGGGGTGCAGCCCGGCGATCAAGAGCCTGAGTCCACGCGGCTACCAGACCGAGGGTCATGACCTCGTGTTCTTCGGCCGCTGTCCGTCATGTAAGCGGCGCTAGTGAAGTGCCTCGCAAATAACTGCCTGTCCCTATGCAGGGTGGGGCGGGCTTCCAGCCCGCCCGAGCGGGCAAGATGCCCGCTCCACCCATCCGTGATCCCGCTCCACCCATCCGTGATACCGTCACATTTCTGCGAGGCACCACACTAGCCTCCGCGTTCGGGCCGCGCGTTCGCCCGCCTCGAGAAACACATCCAGGATTGACGGGGGGATCGTCAGCCCGATCCGTGAACCCGTGCTTGCCGGACGCATTGCGCGCCTCGCGGAAGCGCCCCGGCGAACGGGTGTCGCGTGCCGTCGCTCCCCTCGCCCGCTCCATGCGCCCCGGCGCGAAACGCGGGCCGTTCACACCGGCCAGGGCGCCCGGAGGAGTGATTCCAGCAGCGCGAGCTGGTTGCGGGCGCGCTCGAGGTTCTGTAACGGGCGCGCCGTGTGGTAGTACACGTCGCCCGCGAGGTGGTCCGCAAGGAAACGCGCGGCCTGCTCGAAGGCGATCACCGGGCCCGCCAGCGGCAGCAGCTCACGCTCCGCGTCGCTTAGGAAGTCGCTCGCCGCCGCCAGGTATCCGCGCCGCAGCGCCTCCAGATGATCCGGCCGGACGGCAACCCGCGCCAAGTCAGTCTCGTCTTCACCCGCCGGCGCGGCCATCGAGCGCACCATGTCGCCGAAATCGTGCAGCGCCAGCCCGGGCATCACCGTGTCAAGATCCACGATGCACAGCGCCGATCCGTCCACCGCGTCGAACAGCACGTTGCTGATCTTGGCGTCATTGTGGACGACACGCCGCGGCAGGGCCTGCCCACCGCCGGCGCCGCCAAGCGCCCCCGCCAGTTCCGCGTGCCGCTCGATCTGCGCCAGCTCCGCCCGGCATTGCCGCGCGCGGCCGAGCAGGTCCGCTTCCGCCGCCCGCCGGAGCTGCTCCAGGTGCGCCTTCGTATCGTGAAAGCCCGCGATCGTCTCATGCAGCGGCGGCGGCGGCAGGTCTGAAAGCCGGGCCTGAAACTCGCCGAAGGCGCGGGCGACCTGCTCGGCCTGGGGCGCGTCGCGGGCTACGAGGTGCGTCGTCGTCCCGTCGATGAATTCGAACATGCGCCACCACGCGGCTTCACATGCCTCGCCGCCCGCGGCGCGGGCCGGGGCCTCCTGTGGCCAGGCAAGACGGCCGTCGCGCGTCGGCACGACGTGCAGCACGCGGCGGTGGACGTGGGCGACGCCGGCGGCGCGCAGGCCGGCCTCGACATGACGCGTAACGCGGGCGACGTTCTCCATCAGCCTCAGCGGCTCGCGAAAAACGCGGGTGTTGAGCCGCTGGAGCAGGTAGCCCGGGGCGGCGGCGCCTTCCGCGCGCACGTGATACGACGCGTGGATGTGACCGCCGGACAGGCGGCGCGCGCCCGTCAGCCTTCCTTCGCAGGCGAACTGGCGGGCTGCCTCGAGGACGCCCGTGCTCGTCACGGCCAGAGGTTCCGAGGGTAGGTGCCGCGTTCGACGAGCGCGCCGATGTGGGCGCGCACCGCCGGCAGGTCATCGCGATGCGTGATGCCGCACCAGCGCTCCGATGTCAGCGCGACGCGCACCCGGGCGGCGCCGGCGTCAATGGCCTCCTGCACCGCGACGGGCAGGTAGTACTCCGCGGCGGCGGATGTCCCGTTCTTCTCGAGGAACGCCCTGAAGCCGCGCCGCAGGTGGTCGAAGAACCCGGCGCCGAAGGCCCACAGGTTCATCGAGACGGGCGTATCACCTGCAAGCGCATGGCGGCCCGACTGGTCCTCGTAGACGCCGTCGCCGCCTTGCTTCTCGATTCTCGTGATCTCGGTGATGCGTTTCAGCGTCGGCGGTGCGCCTTGCCCGAGCGAGCACACGCCGCGCGAGACCGCGCCGTGCTCCGAGAGCGTGTCACGCAGACGGTAGGCGACGAGAATCCACGTTCCCGGTTCGGCGCCGGAAATGCCGGAGAGCGGCGCGTAGGACTCCGGCCCGTAGAAGTCATCGGCGTTGGCCACAGCGAACGGCCCCTGCACGGTCGCGGCGGCGGCAAGTACTGCGTGCGCCGTTCCCCACGGCCTGGTGCGTCCCGGAGGCGGCGCGAAGCCCACCGGCAGGTCGTCGATGCGCTGAAACGCGTACTCGACCGGGATGTGCCGGGCAATGCGGTCGCCAAGCCGCTCGCGGAAGTCCGCCAGCATCTCCTCGCGGATCACGCACACCAGCCTTCCGAACCCGGCGCGCTTCGCGTCATACGCCGAGTAGTCCAGGATCGTCCCCCCGGGGCCGACCGTTTCGAGCTGCTTCAGCCCTCCGAAACGGCTGCCGATGCCGGCGGCCAGGAACACGAGCGTCGGTTGCATTCACCCTCCCCAGCCCCGCGCGCTCAGCACGCGGGATCACGCCATCGGCTTGCCGAGCAAACGCCGCTTCTCACGCAGGTGGCGCAGGTGGTTCTCGACGTGCGCCTCGGCGTATTCGAGCATGCCCCGCAGCGTCAGCGTGCCGCGCTCGCTGTGCACCGCAGTCCGGCCATACTCCTCTTCCGGAACCAGGCGCAGCAGCTCCGCCGTCGCCTGCCGCAACTGCCGGAACAGCCCGGCCGCCGCGGCGACGTCGCGCCGCGGGTATTGCAGCCGGGCGGCGAAGCGGTTCTCGTTGTAGCCGATCAGCAGCGCGTTGTCCTCGGCGATCAGCCGCTTGATGCGGTCGGCGTCCACCAGTTCGCTGTCCGTCAGGTGCAGCACGATCTGGCGGATGCTCCAGGTCCCGGGGATCGGGAAGCTGTCGATCTCCGCAGGCGTCAGGCCCGCGATGCCCCGTTGCAGCACATCCGCCCCGCTTGCGTAGCGCTCGATGAGTTCTCGCATCTCGTCCTCGTGCAGCCTGCGTGACGCTGCCAGGCGTTCGCAAACATCATGCCGCGGTCGCGGCGCCGCGGTCCCGCCCCAATAAGATACGCGTGCCGGCGCGCCGTCGAAACGCCCGGCCGGGAAACGCCGCATGTTCGACCCTTCGCCCCCGGAACTCGACCACCGTTACATGCGCGAGGCGCTCGACCAGGCCCGCCGGGCCCTCGAGAGCGACGACGTGCCGGTCGGCGCGGTGGTGGTGCGCGGCGGACGGATCGTGGGGCGCGGGTACAACCAGCGTGAGAAGCTTCAGGACCCCACGGCTCACGCCGAGATGATCGCCCTGACCGCCGCCGCCGCGGACGTCGGACACTGGCGGCTGGAGGACTGCACGCTGTACGTAACGCTGGAGCCGTGCCCGATGTGCGCAGGAGCGCTGGTGCTGGCGCGGGTCGCGCGGATGGTCTACGGCGCGGCCGATCCGAAGGGCGGCGCGTGCGGCTCGCTCTACACGCTCACGCAGGATCCGCGGCTGAATCACCGGGTCGAGACGCTGGGCGGCGTGCTGGCGGAAGACTGCGCCGAGCTGCTGCGGGCGTTCTTCAGACGCCGCCGCGACCTGGGCGAGAAATAGCCGGCCCGTCACCAGTCCTTGTCGACCGGACGGATGCGCTGCCGGGCGCGCAGCGCCTCGCGCCGGGCTTTCTCGGCGTCGCGGATCATCTGCAACAGCCGCTGGGCCTCCTCCGGCGACATTCTGATCTCGGGCGAAGGGGGTTGCTCGCCGGCGGCGTCATCCTGCGACGATTGGGGTTCTGGCCGCGGGGCGCTGTTCGGGTCCTGCTGCCGGTTCGGATCGTTGGGATCAGGCTGCGGCTGCCGCCGCTGCTGCGAGTTCGGGTCCTGCTGGTCATTGTCCGGCGGTTGCTGCTGCTGCTGCGGGTCGCTGCGGTCCGAGGGCTGCGACTGCGGGTTCTGCTGCTGGTCCTGGTCCTGCTCGTCCTGCTGATCCTGGTTGGGCTGCGAGCTGGGCTGGCTCTGCGGCTGAGACTGCGGCGGCGGCTGCTCCTCGATCTGCTTCTTCAGCCGGGCGGCCAATTCGAGGTTCGCGCGGGCGTTGGCGTTGCGCGGGTCGAGCCGCAGGGAATCGCGATACTGTGCGACGGCCTCGTCGAGCAGCTTGAGCGCCGCGGGCGGCTGGGGCGGGTCGGCGGAGGCCGCCTCAAGGGCCTTTTCGTAGTGGCAGTTGCCGATGTTGTAGCGCGACTGCGCCTCGAATGCCGCGTCGCGCAGGCCCGCGGCCCGCACCCACAGCTCGCGTGCGTCGTCGAGACGCCCCAGCTTGAACAGCGCCGCGGCCTTGTCGTGCAGCAGCTCGGGCAGGATGCGCTCGTTGCCCTCTTCCGGAACCCGCTCGAAAGCCGCGAGCGCTTCCTGGTAGCGCCCGGCCTGGTAGTCGGCGTGGCCCTGCTCCATGAGCCGGCGCGCCGGAGAGTCGGCGCGCGCCGCCGCGACGGCCGTCAGCAGCGCCAGCGCGCCCATCGACGCAGCGCGTCTCATGCGGCGGCTCCCTTCTCGACGCTCAACGATACGGCCGACGGACGCAGGCGGGGTCCGTCGCGCAGCAACGAGTCGGCCAGCAGCAGCGCCAGGGCCGCGGCGGCGAACCACTGGAACTGCGCCGGCAGCGGGATGCGCTGCATCTGCTCCTGCTCCTGGACATTGACGAAGGGCACGACCGCCTCGCGGTAGATCTCGCCCAGGTCGAAATTCCGCGTGCCGGCGCCGACGAAACGGTTCAGCGGCGAGGCGGCGGCGACCTGCCGGAGCTGCGCGAAATCAGCCTTGCTCCAGACGGTTTCGCCGTGGTACTCCAGGTAGGTCTCGCCCGCCGCGCCGGCGACCGGGACGCGCGCCCCCTCACGGGGGTCGCCCATGGCGATGGCCACAACGGGAATCCTGCTTTCTTCCCACAGCTTCTGCGCGGCCTCGACCGGGAAGCTGTCGTGGTCCTCGCCGTCGGTGATCAGCAGCACGACGCGCGTCGTATCGAGCTTGTCGTCGAACGCCGTCGCCGCGCGGCGCAGCGCGTCGCCGATCATCGTTCCCCCCTGGAGCGCGCTGGCCGTGGTCGTGTCTTCGAGCGCCAGGCGGAAGAACCCGTAGTCCGTCGTCAGCGGGCACATCAGCACCGCCTGGCCGGCGAAGGCGATCAGGCCCACGCGGTCGCCGCCCAGCGCCGGCAGCAGGTCATCGCGGATCGCCAGCTTGGCGCGCTCCAGGCGGTTCGGCGTAACGTCGCGCGCCAGCATCGAGCGCGAGGTGTCCAGCACGATCATCAGGTCGATGCCGCGGCGCTGCACGCGCACCTCGCGCTCGCCCCAGCGCGGGCCGATGATCGCCGCCGTCAGCAGCGTCAGGCAGGCGCCGACCAGCGCCAGGCGCAGCAGCGCCGCGGGCCAGCTCACGCGCGGCGCCAGCCGGGCGACCAGCAGCGGCCCCGCGAAGCGTTGCATGGCCCGGCGCCGCTGCCAGACGCCGTACACCCCGGCCAGGGCCACGAGCAGCACCACCCACAGCAGGTGCAGCCAGCGCAGGTCATCGAATGCCAGTTCGCTTCTCACGCTTCGTCCAACGTCCCACCGAGCCCGCCATCGCGCGCTACGGTATTTTCCTCAGCCAGGTCGCGTCGAGCAGACCCTGGAGCGCCAGGGCGGCGAACGCGGCCACGAGCCACGGCCGCGCCCAGTCGTCCCACTGCGAAAAGCGGCGCTCCTCGACCTTCGTGCGCTCCATCTGGTCGATCTCCTGATAGACCTTGTGCAATGAGGCCGCGTCCGACGCCTGGAAGTACCGCCCGCCCGTGACGCGCGCGATCTCGCGCAGGTCCTCATCCTCCAGCGGCAGCCGCCCGAAGAGCGGGTTGCCGATGACGCGGCCGGTACCGGCCTGGATCGTGTACACCTTGATTCCGTGCAGCGCGGCGAGCTCGCCGGCCTGCCTGGGCTCCACGATGCCCCGGTTGTTCTCGCCGTCGGTCAGCAGGATGACGACGCGGCTGGTGATCTTGAGCTGCTCGCCCGACCCGACGGTGCGCTTCAGGTCGCGCAGGCGTTCGACCGCCAGCGCCAGCCCGTCGCCGATCGCGGTGCCGTCCTCGTCGGCGCGGCCGCGCGGCACGATCTCCACCTGGTCCAGCACGCGCAGCAGGTTGTCATGATCCAGCGTCAGCGGGCACACGCTGTCGGCGTAGCCCGCGAAGCGCACCATGCCGATCAGGTCGTTCGGCCGCCCGGGCAGCGTGCCGTCGCCCTTCACGAAGCGCCGGAACACGTCCTTCACCACGTCCAGCCGCGTCTGACGCGCCCCGGGCGGCGACAGGTCGAGATCCACCATGCTCCCCGAGTTGTCGATCACCATCTGGATCGCGATGCCCTCCGCGAAGACGCGCGTCGAGGCGTTCGGCGTCTGCGGCCGCGCCGCGCCGATCACCAGGCACGTCAGCGCCGCGCTCCGCAGCACCGGCAGCACGCCCCGCCACCCGCGGCCGCCGCCACCCTTCGCCGCCGCCACCACCGTCAGCCCGGAGAATCTGAGCACCGGCCGGCGCCACTCCCGGCTCCAGAGCCACCAGAGCAGCGGCAGCGCCAGCAGCGCCAGCAGCATCAGCGGCGACGCCAGTCGAACCTCCGTCATCATGTCAGGGCCACTCCACCGGCCGCGCCGGACGCCCCCTGCCCCACGTCCGCGAGCCCTGTCCCCGCCGTCCCGCGGATGAACGCCACGGCCTTCTGCATGGCCTGCTCAGCGTCGGCGGGCGCCGGAGCGAGCGCGGCGTACTTGACCAGGTCGATCGCCGCCAAATAGGCTGCGAGCGAGTCGCGGTCGAAAGGCAGCGCGGCGCGCCGATCTGACAGGCTCTGCATGAACTCCTCGGTGGTCATCTCCGGCGCCGCGAGCCCGAACCGGCGCTCGATGTAGGTCCGCACGATCTCGCTCATCCGATAGTAGTGCTCGCGCGGCCGCCCGGCCGCCACCAGCCCCGCCGACGCCAACCGCCCCAGCTCCTGCAACGCCCATTGCTCGGGCGTCAGCGGCGGCGGCGGGCGGCTGAGCCAGCGCACCACCAGCCAGGCCCCCAGCCCGATCACCCCCAGCCCGGCCAAGGCGGCCAGCGCCAGCGCCGCAACCATCCACGCCGGCAGCGGCGGCCGCGGCGGCACGATCGTGCCGGTGATGTCGCGCGGCGCGGCGACGCTGTCCTGCGTCGTGAGCGCCGAGAGCACTTCGACTCTCAGTGATTCAGTCGCCAGCTCCTGGTCGAGCGCGGCCGGAGCGCGGCCGTCGACGACACGGGCGTAGCGCGCGACCAGCGGCGGGATCTCCAGCTCGCCCGACAGCAGCGACTCGACGCGGTACCGCCGGCTCCACAACAGCCCACCCTCGGCCGCCGGACGACACGCGGCTTCGGATGCGTCGATCACGCGCAGCGCTCCCAGCGCGTTCGGATCGGGCAGCGTCGCCACGTACTCATCGGGCGTATGCAGGCGCAGCTCGATCGTGATGGCGTCGCCGACCCACGCCTGCCGCGGCGACACGGCGGCGCTGAGTCGCAGCGGCCCGCGCTCGACCGTCGATTGCAGCGATTCGGGCGTCGGCGGCGCGGCGCGCGAGCAGCCATGCAGCAGCACTGCCGCCAGCGCGGCCGCGGGCAGAATGCACCGGGCGGCCGCCGCGCCTCTCGCTCGCACGCCAGCCGTCACGCGTCTCACCGTCGCGCCCCCCGCATCCGGAAGAAGCGCCGCACGGGCTCAACGAAGGACTCGCCAGTGACGACGTCGATCATGTCGACGCCCAGGCGCCGGAACTGCTGGAGCAGGCCGCGGCGCCGCTCGTCGGCGAGCGCGGCGAACCGGGCGCGAAAGGCCGCCGAGGCGGTGTCGACCAGCATCTGGCGGCCGGTCTCCGGGTCGAGCAGCTCGATGTAGCGCACCGGCGGCAGGGCGGACTCGCGCGGATCGCGGACGCTGACCGGGATCAGGTCGTGGCGGTGGCGGACGATGCGCAGCGCGCGGGAGAAGTCCGGCGCCTGGAAGTCGCTGATGAGGAAAACGACGGCGCGGCGGGTCTGGACGCGGCTGAGGTACTCGAGGGCGGCCGCCACGTCGGTCCGCCGGCCCGCGGGCCGGTGATACAGCAGCTCGCGCACGACGCGCAGGACGTGGCGCTTGCCCTTGCGCGCCGGCACGACGCGCTCGATGCGGTCGGTGAACATGATCAGCCCGACCTTGTCATTGTTGCTGATCGCCGAGAAGGCCAGCGTGGCGCCCAGTTCGGCCACCAGCTCGCTCTTGAGCTGGTCGCGCGTGCCGAACTCCTGGCTGGCGCTCACGTCCACCAGCAGGATCACCGTCAGCTCGCGCTCCTCGCGGAAGTTCTTGACGAACGGCCGCCCCACCCGCGCCGTCACGTTCCACTCGATGCTGCGGACATCGTCCCCAGGCTGATACTCGCGAACCTCCTGGAACTCCATCCCCCGACCCTTGAACGCCGAGTGGTACTGCCCCGCCAGCACGTCGTTGACCAGGGCGGCGGTCAGAATCTGGATCCGGCGGACTTTCCTGATGATCTCGGTGGGAATCATGGCCGACGGCTGCTCTCCATCCCGCGCGAACTCCGGTTGCGCATACTAGACGCGGATCGGGCCGCCCTTCCGTCACGAACGCGCATCGCCTCCGCCGCCCCCAGCGACCGGCCCGCCGCCGCGCGTCAGCGGCGTCGGTCCGCGGCCCGCAGGCGGAGGCGCGTCCGGCTCCGGGCGGGCTAAGCCGGCCAGGCTGCTGGCCACCGGCAGGCGCACCTCAAGCCACTCGGCCGACTCGTCGGTCTGCACCAGGATGTCGGAGCTGTCGGCGGGGATCAGCACGACGTCGCCGCGCGAGAAAGTCCAGCGGCGGTCCTGCCGCCGCAGGGCGCCGCGGCCCGCGAGCACGATCCACACGGTCATCTCGCAATAGGGCAGCCCCTGGGCGGCGCCGGCGGCCATGCGCACCTTGTCGATCATGAACGACTCGCAGCGCACCAGCCGCGTGACGGTGCTCCAGACGCCGCCCGCGTGCGAACGCGGTTGCAGGATCATGTTCGGCGGCACGTCCCCCCGGGCGTGCGCCAGCCCCTCGGGCACGTGCAGCGCCCGCGCCAGGCCGTCGAGCCCCACGCGGTCCCAGTCGTACAGCCGGTAGGTCACGTCCGACGGCGTCTGCACCTCCGCCAGCACCACCCCCGCGCCCAGCGCATGCGGGACACCGCTGGGCAGGTAGTAGCAGCGGCCCGGGCGCGCCGGCCAGCGCTGGAGCAGCTCGACGATCGCGGCGCTGCCCGCCGCCCGCGCGAGCTGCCCGGGCGTCACCCCGGGCCGCAGGCCAATCCACACCTGCGAGCCCTCGGCCGCGTCGACGATGTACCACGCCTCGTTCTTGTGCTCGCCGGGAGCCGCGACCCCCGGCCGCGGATGCACCTGCACGCTCAGCGTCTCGCGCGCATCGAGAAACTTGATCAGCAGCGGGAACCGCCCGGCGATGAGCTCGGCCCCGCCGAGCAGCCCGCGGCCCCAGGCCGCGACCAGTTCGCCGAGCCCGCGGCCAGCCAGCTCGCCCTCGCGAACGCGCGATTCCGCGCCGGGCAGGTCCGACAGCTCCCACGATTCGCCGATCGGCGCGTCCGCGGGCAGCCCCTTGCCGAGCAGGTCCGCCAGGCGGCGGCCGCCCCAAGGCCGTGCCTGGTAGATCGGCTCGAAGATGACGGGCTGGGGCGCAATCAATGGCCGGCGGTTCCGAAACAAAGCAGCGGCCGAAGGCGCTCAACACGCTGCGGCCCTATGCCGCGGACGAGTTTCAGATCGTCGGCCGTCCGGAAGGCCGGGTGCTCGGCGGCCGCCTCGCGATGCTCGACGATCCGCTGCGCCAGGCGCGGCCCGATGCCCGGAAGCAGCTCCAGCTCGGCGCTCGAAGCCGTGTTGGGGTTGACGCGGTGGGCAATGTCGCCGGTGAGCGGGGCGGCGGTCGCGGAATGCCACAGCGCCGCGCTCGACCACGCGGCCATGCCGGCCAACACGAGCCCGACGGCCACGCTGCTGCGGAACGCGGGCGTGGGCCTCATCGCTTCGCCTCCGCCGCCTGGCAGCGTTTCCGCAGGTCGGTCAGGCGCTTCAGCGCCGGCTTGGCGCTGAGGTCGGCGCGCAGAATGCCGCCGCTCGGGACGGTGTCGTCGCCGCCGTCCACGATCTGCTGAAGGCTGACGCTTTCGATGTAGGGCTTCGAGAGCGCCATCTCGACCAGCTCGCCCAGCCAGTCGGCCTGTACCGCCTCAGACCAGCCGTCCCGCCACGCGCCGCCCTGGCGCAGCGCATCTGCCGATGACCCGCCGGACGGTTGCGACGGGACGGCGGCGGCGGTGACGTGAACCGGCTTTCCGAGGTTGGCCAGGCGGTCGAGCAGCGAGCTGACCTGGAAGAAATCCCGCGCGTGGAACCCCTCCGCCGCCAGGCCGAAGATCAGCCGCACGCCGAGCGCGTCGAAGGCGATGCCGCTCTGCACGGCCATCTCGGCGTAGAGCAGGGGCGGGATCGAGCGCTGATTGCGGGCGTAGTACTCGCCCCAGGGCTGGGTCAGCTCAAGCACGACCTGCGCCCGAGCCGAGGTCTGCCGCGCGATGCCGGCGGCCATGCGCGTCAGGTCGATGATCTGCTCGAATGTGAAGGGAAAGACGCTGTCCGCGTGCAGACCGGAGGCCACGATCCAATTGTGAATCCTGCCCGCGTAGCGCTTGACGGTGCGGCGGACGTGCTCCTTGGCGAAGTCGGCGATCGCGTCGTAGTCGTTCTCCCAGATGTACATCCAGTCCGGCACCCAGCTCACGCCGAAGTTCAGCAGCGGCCCGCCGCGCACGCCCAGAGACGTCTTGCTGAGCGCCCGCAGCAAGCCGTCGGCCTCGTCGTAGCCGGCTTCGTGCTCCTTGGGCTGGATCTCGCGCCAGCAGAACGGCACGCGCACGAAATCGAGCGCGGTCTTCGCCCGCTCCAGCGACTCGGCCGCGCTGGGGCGCACGGGCAGCCCGGCGCCCAGAAAGCCGCGCGGCAGCCCGCCCGACTGCTGCCGGCGCGCGAGGAACACCGAGGCGTGAAACCGCGAGAGCTGCTCCGACGCCGACACGCTGAGGGCCAGCGACTGGTCCGCCAGCTCGGCGGCCTTCGACGGATCATCGGCATGCTGGAGCGCCGCGACGAACAGGTCGCGGGCGCGGTCGATCGCCGCGGCCACCTCGTCGAGCCCCGGATAGTCGAACAGGCCCCACTCCTCGCGCTTGAAGGAGATGCGCATCAGGCGGTGCCGCGCCAGCTCGATGTGCAGGTGATACGGCCCCTCGCGTGACGGCAGCCGCGTGGTCTCGAGCTGGAGCGTGCCGCACCCGGCCACCGGCCACAGCAGCGACAGCCCGAGCGCTTCGGAATTGCGCGACTCGCAGGTGATCGCCCCGTCGCGCAGGTGCAGCTCGCCGCGCACCGGCACGCCGTCGGCGCCCATCAGGAACGCACCTTGCAGCTCGGGGCGGAAACCGGCGCCGAGCGTCGGATAGAAGTTGAACTCGTGCAACGCGCGACTCTCCAGCGATACGCCCGCCATCTTAGGCCCGGAACACGCGCCTGCAAAACGCGGCCCCCGCGCCCGCACGACGCGCCGCCCCGCCACGGCGCCGTCACCGGGCCGACCGCTATGGCTCTGCCGGAGCCTGCGCAGTGATCCAGCCCGCCAGACGTTCGATCAGCGCCCCGGACACGTGCCCAGCACGGCCGTACTCCTCCGGCGAAGACAGCCCCCGGCCCTCCATGAACAAGTGGTTCAAGGCCTCGAACAGCTCGAACGTCACGTTATCACGGCCCGCCAGCCCCTCCCGCCAGAGCTCGAAGTCCTGCTTCGACACCTGGTAGTCGCGGCCGCCGTGACAGATGAGCACCGGCAGCTTCAGCGCGCGCGCCGCGCCCATCACGTCCAGCGCGTGCATCCGCGCCAGGTACCGGGCCGACAGGCCGGCGTCCGCCGGGGCCGCGGCCAGGTCGCCGGAGCGCACGGCGGCGACCAGGGCGCGAATGGCGTCGAGCTGTTCGCGCTCCTCGTCGGTGACGACGCCGTCGAAGTTCGCGATGTAGGTGACCTGCTCTTCGAGCAGGTCGACGATCGAGCGCGGGCTGCCGGCCAGGAGCGCGATGCCGGCCAGCTTCCCGTCGCGCCGGGCGATGAGCGGCGCCGCCATCGCCCCCAGACTGTGCCCCACAACGAAGACACGCCGCGCGTCGACCTCGGGCGCTTCCCGGAGCGCGCGCACCGCGGCGAGCGCGTCGTCGACCGTCTCGTCGTCCAGCGTCCACTCATCGGCCTGCTTGAAGTTCGGATACGCCTTGGTGCGCTTCTCGTAGCGCAGCACGGCGACCCCGCGGGTCGCCAGGCCCCAGGCCAGGTCGCGGAAGGGCTTGTTCGGCCCGATCGTCTCGTCGCGGTCGTGTGGCCCCGAGCCGTGCACCAGCACCACGCCCGGCAGCGGCCCGTCGCGCTTCGGCAGCGTCAGCGTGCCCTTCAGCTCGAGGCCCGCCGACGCGCGCGACGCGACAACCTCGCGCTCGCTGAACGCCTGCTTATCCACGTACGGCGCCACCGGCGCGTTCGGGTCGTCGCGCGGCTCGATCCGGTCGAGCCACAGCCCCGTCAGCCGATCCTCACTGTCGAGCACGAGGCGGATCACCGCCTCCCCTCGCTCGTGACGACACGTCAGGCTCACCGCGTGCCAGGGCGCTGAAGCCCGCACCTGGCTGCGTTCGATCGCCTGGTATCGGCCAAGCTGGAACTCCAGCCTCTCATACAGCCCCTTGCACGCGTCCGCGGTCAGCACCGCGCGCATCTTGTCGTCCCCAGCCGCCGCGAACGCCGCGAACTTCCTGTCCGTCATCAGTTGCCACAGCTCGCGGGCCCTGCGGTCCTTGGCGGCGTCGTCGGCGGTCGGCGCCGCCGCGACGATCAGCAGCCCGAGCGCCGCAACCAGCCCGGCGCGCATCCATCCGCCGCTCATAATCCGCCTCCCATCGACATGACGACCAGCGACCCTGTGCAGAGGCACAACAGAAAGAGCCCCGACACGCTCACGCTGAGCATTCCCTGCCAGTTGCCGCGCGGCCGCAGAACCAGGGCCGCCACCCCCAGCGCCAGACCAAGCCCGACCAGCAACGTCCCGACCAGCTGCGTCGCCACCAGCCACGGGTGCTTCTGCACCACGAGCTGGTTGAATTCCTGGATCTGCTTCATCGTGGGCTGCTGTGGCGGCGGAAACTGCTGGAAGAGGATCACCGTCTGGCCTATCACGCAGCACACGTACAGTACGACCGCCAGCCCCGTGCAGATCAGGGACCAGCGCCCCATCTGGCGGCCCAGCGCCGCTCGTGGCGCTTCGGGATGCGGCGGTCCGGGGGTGTGGACCACCGCCTCGCCCGTGGCCCGGTCGGCGTTTACCGGGCTGGCCACGGGCATCCCGGGGCGGTAGGTGCTCGTCCGGGGCACCTGGGCCACACTGCCGCAAAAAGGACAGGTCGCGGCCAACCCGGCGTGCTGGTCATCGACCTCGATGGGTTTCGTGCAATTCGCGCAATAGAACTGGATGGCCATGCTGATGCCTGATGCCTGCCTCGGGCGCGGTCTGCCGGGCGCGCCCCCCCGGGCTGGCCGCCCGGGACCCTCCGCCAGAATCCCGGCGGACTCCTGTGCATGCGGCATGATAACGGGGATGGGGTTGGCGCGTCGCGGAGGGGATGAGCGCCGAGGGCGCGCCGTCAACAAGTCCGCCTTTACTTCGTGAACGGTTGCGGTTATACTTGGCGTGACTGCGAGCCTTGCCTTTGCACCAAACAGGCGCCCCGGCGGTGCGAACCGGTCCCTTTTCGTCTGACGAATCTTTAGGATGTCGGGAGGAGCCCGGCGTCGGCGTGGGATTGCTCACGCCGACGCCGGCCCATTTTCGCGCGCGACGCCCGCTGACGGCGGTGCACGGGCGCGTGTCGTGCGTCGGCCCGCACACTCGCGGATGGATGGCGGCGCGAGTACCATCCGGCTCGACCGGTTGAGGTGGCCCGCGCATGCCGCGCCTCGGGAGGCTCATATGACCGTAACCGTCCGTCAAGCGCTGCGTTTTGGTTGCGGCCTTGCCGCCTTCGGCCTGGCCTTGCAGTTTGGATCGTGCACCGTCGGCGACCCGCGCTTCTTCGCCGCGAGCACGCTGGCCGAGGCCGCGACCGCGGCCATCGTGGCGACGCTCGCCGGCTCGTTCTTCAACAGCCTGTTCGGGCAGGCCTGATGCAGCGGACGCGGCCCCGGCGTTCGCGCGGCGCGCTGCTGCTGGTGGTGGGGGCGATCGCCGCCTGCGGCGCGGTCGCGCTCGACCAGGCGCTGAGCAACTGGCTCAGCAGCCCCCCGCTGCGGCCGCGCCTCGAAGCCATCCTGGCGGTGCTGCTCTTTGTTTCTATCTACGTGGTCGTCATCGGCGTCCTCTCCGCGTTTGCGAACCGGACGCGGCTGATCATCGGCTTTCTGACGACGGTGCTGGCGTCGGCGGCAACGGTCCACGTGCTGAAGTGGGCGATCGGGCGCGCCCGGCCGCGGCTCAACGAGGGGCCGCTCAGCTTCGCCCCCTTCCAGGGCCTGCCGGACCACGACGCCTTTCCCAGCGGCCACTGCCTGGCGGTCGGCGTACTGGCCGGGCTGCTGGCCGTGTACTTCGGCCGCGGACGATGGCTGTTCCTGGCGCTGGCGGGAATCGTCGGGGTCGAGCGCATCGTCACGCGCTGGCACTATCTTTCCGACGTGATCGCGGGGTTCGGCCTGGCGGCGCTGATGATCTGGCTGTGCCGGCGCGTGCTCGGGCCGGCGTACTACCATACGGGCATCGAACGCGCCAGGCCGCACGACTGACCTGCAAGAAAGACCCCTTGCCGCCTTGAGGAGCCGATGAGAGTCGCCCTGTTGGCCGCCGGCGCCGCGGGCATGGTCTGCGGCAGTTGCCTGCGAGACAATCGCCTGGCCGCCACGCTGCGCGAGCAGGGCCGCGACGTGTCGCTCATCCCGCTCTACACCCCCATCCGCACCGACGAGATCGACGCCAGCGCCCCCACGGTGTACTTCGGCGGCATCAACGTCTTCCTCCAGCAGAAGGCCGGGTTGTTCCGCGCGCTGCCACGTTTCTTCGACCGGCTGCTCGATGCCGACTGGCTGCTGCGGCGGCTGCGCGGACCGGGCCGCATCGACCCGCGCACGCTTGGTGAGCTGACCGTCTCGGTCCTGCGCGGCGAGCACGGCTTGCAGCGCAAGGAGGTCGAGCGGCTGGCCGACGCGCTGGCGCGCGGCCGCTTCGACGTAGTGAACCTCCCGAATCTCATGTTCACTGGCGTCGCGGCGCACCTCCGGCGCCGCCTGGGCGTCCCGGTCGTGTGCACGCTCAGCGGCGAGGACATCTTCCTCGACAACCTGCCAGAGCCTTACCGCGCCCATTGCTTCGAGCTCATCCGCCGCGCCGCCGAAGACATCGACGTCTACGTCGCGCTCACTGATTACTACGCGCGCCACGCCGCCGGACACTTCGGCCTGCCGCGTGAGCGCATCGAGACCGTCCGTATGGGCGTGCGCGTCGGCGACTTCGCGGCGGCCGCACCGCAGCCGGCGCCGTTCACCATCGGCTACCTGGCGCGCATCTGCCCCGACAAGGGACTCGAGCACCTGGTGGAGGCGTTTGTCCGGCTGCGAAGCGCCGGGCGGGCGTGTCGGCTGCGGGTCGCGGGATGGATGAGCGCGAGCGACGCCGGCTACCTGGCGCGCGTTCGCGGCCGGTTGGATCGCGCCGGGCTGGCGTCCGAGGCGGACTTCCTCGGCGAGGTCACGCGCGCCCAGAAACTCGACCTGCTCCGCTCGCTGCACGTGTTGTGCGTGCCAACCGTCTATCCCGAAGCCAAGGGGCTGTACGTCCTCGAAGCGCTCGCCGCCGGCGTGCCGGTCGTTCTGCCGGACCACGGCTCGTTCCGCGAGCTGGTCTCGGACACCGGCGGGGGGTTGCTGTTTCCGCCCGGCGACGCCGGGGCGGCGGCAGCGGCGCTGGCGCGGGTTCATGATGAGCCTGCGCTGCGCGGCGTGTTGGCGGTTCGTGGCCGTGCTGCGGTTCACCAGCAGCATACGGACGAGGCGATGGCGCGCTCGATGTGGGCCTTGTATGAGCGGGTCGGACAGTCCCGGGAATCTTCGTAACCGCTCCCGGACGGCGCCAAAAAATTCGGGTGCAGTCCAGTCCAAGTGTCCATTCAGGGCAGGGGGTTGGGTTTCGAGCGAGGGTATCCATTCCGTGACCCCCGTCCGAAGAGCGGGGGCTTGGAATGGCGGACCAGTTGGTTGGACGACACCCGAGAGAGTCGGGGCGGCGGAACGCCGCCGAAGAATGACTACGGCAAGACCTCCATGTCCTACCGAGTCGGTCGGTCGCCGCAGCCCGTCCGTGAGCTGCATCGCTGACCGGAAAAGACTTTTCAAAAACCCGCGCCGGAGCGCCTCGAGCCGACGTGGCCTCAGAACGGTCGATCAGGAAACCGCTGAACTGCCGTCTACGGATATCGGCGGTGGCGGCGGTGAATCCGAAGCAAATTCTTAGCTACGCACCGCAAAAACGCCGTGGTTTCGCTGGACCCGCCCTTCGGCCATCCGCCTTGCGCACTAGATGTGGGCTCGTTTCGCGCCGCTGCGATACCGCATCTTGTGGTCCCTGCCCCCGTAATCGGTATAAGCCAGGGCCGGCAAAAAAGGCGTGGTTTTTTCTGGGGGGATCGCCGCTGAAACCGGTTCCGAACGCGCGGCCGCAAGCTCCAGCCCTCCAGACGCGGGCCGTCCAGGCACGGCGAAACAGCCGAGCCTTCGCAGCGGGATTGGTCTTTAGATAAGGCAGTTTCAGAACCAGGTCAGCCAGGCGCCGTTCGCCTCGCCGTTACGCCGTTGTTGCGCCGCGCGCGTCGCGATGAGGCATAATTCTCGTGGCCGAGTGGCCGGATTCCTCGTTGCCTGAGGCCCGAGTAGAGAGATGCCCGTGACGCCTTCATTTCACAACACCTCGCCGGTTTGTCCCGGCGCACCGGAGATTGCACCCATGAAATGGTCGTTACCGAGCCGTGTCGCGGGCGCCTTCCTGCTCGTGACTGTCCCGTCGCTGGCGGCAAGCCAGGACGCGCCCCCCTCGCAGACTGACGAGTCGCGCATCGTCCCCTACGTGACGTGGTCCGGCCCCGACAGCCGCGTGACCCAGCGCGGCTGTTTCCGTGCCCGGAACGAGCAGCAGTGGCTGGAGCTCTGGGAGCGGCACGCGGGCCCGGCCCGGCGCGACAACGTCAACCGCCCGTTCATCCCGCGAGTCAACTTCGACGCCTGCGAGGTCGTCGCCATTTTCGAGGGCGACTCGCACAACTCCAGCGGCGTATACCTGTGCGAACTGGTCCGCGCCGGCGACGAGTGGCGGCTGCGCTACGATGAGCACACTTTTCAGACCGCGGGCCCGGGGGGCGGGGCCGTGGCGGTCCGGCCGTTTGCGCTCTTCGTCCTGCCGAAGCTGGACGGGCCGATCGTGGTCGAGCAGAACGTCCAGGGGCTGAAGGACCATCCGGCCAAGTGGAAGGAGCGCGCCCGGCTGTGAAGGCAGGCGGCGCGCTACGGCCGGATGCCGGTCGAGGTGCCCAGGCCGGTGAAGCGGCGTGAGCCCAGCGTCCACTCCGAGACGCCTTCGGGCCAGATCGAGAGCCGCACCGACGTGTCGTCGAAAACCCGGTCGAATTCGACTTCGACGGCGACGTACCAGCGCGGCAGCTTGCGAACGTAGGCCAACGCGATCTCGCCGAGTTGCCCGCGGTCGATGTCCCAGTAGGCCCGGGCCGCCATGATGTGCTTCGGGTTCAGGCGGTAGTTGAAACCGCCCCCGACCAGGTTCAGATCGATGTCGCCGGCGCTGCGCCAGCCGATGACGTACGCCACGCGCGGCAGGCGCTCGATGGCGACGGCGACGTCGTGGCGGTCGAACTCCCAGTCGTTGACGTCGATGTTGAAGTCGTACAGCAGGCTGGTCGTGTCGCTGAGGCGGTAGTTGACGTCGCCGGCGATGTAGTTGCGCGGGCGGCTTTCTTCGGGCCGGAAAGGCAGCACGTATCCGATGGATTCGTCGCCGCGGCCCTTCTCGACGTTTCCGAAATACGCCGTCTCGATGTCAACGCTCAGCAGATCGACGGTGCGCTGCTTGTCGGCGGCGCCGCGCTTGGTCTGCCAGACCTGGCGCAGGGCGAACATGGCGCCGTAGAACGAGTCGATGGTCTCGATGCCGTAGTCGAAGGGGCTGAGCAGCTCGCTGCGGGTGTTGCTGTGACCCCACCAGGCGGCGTACTCGGGCTTGATGACGTGACGGACGCGGTGAATGTCGAGCAGTTGCGACTCGATCTCGTCGTACACGCGGCTGAGCGTCAGGCTGCCGCGCACGCCATAGACGCCCAGGCCGCGCCACTTCGTCCCGTCGTCGTGCGCCTTGCCGTCCCAGTGGCTGCCGCGCAGCGTGGCGAAGGGCACGACGTTCACCGGTCCGAGCTTGAGCGGCAGCTCGAACTCCTGCCGCGCGTCGGTGCGCACGGTCGTGTCCGTGCCCCCGCGATTGGGATAGCGCAGGGCGTCGAGCGCGGCCGCGTCTTCGCCCGGACGGTAGCGGACCATGCCGAAGCGCGCCTCCGAGTACGACACGACCGGGTCGAAGAACGTGTCTCCTATGCGGCGGTAGACGAAATCGGGCAGGTGCTCGGCCTGGGTCTGGAAGTCGAGGGTGCGCCAGTTGAAGAGGATGCTGATGGCCTCGGTGTCGCGGGCGCGCTTCAGGTAGATGGCGGTTTCCTGCTGCTTGCCCTCGTAGAACTCGGCCCGCTCGTACTCTTCGAGAAAGCCGGCGTCGCTGACGTAGGCCATTTCGAAGGTGAACTGCCAGTCGAACGGCAGGTAATGCCGATGCCGCCAGAGGATGCGCCCGCGGTTCGCGGAGTCGGGCGTGTTGTCGCGCAGCGGGCCGAGGTTGTCCTCTCCGCCGTCGTTGATGTAATAGCTGCGCAGCAGCCCGAAGTAGCTGTCGCGCTGGTAGTCGGCGTCGACGCCGGCGGCCGGCCCGCGCTCGCTGAAGTAGTCCAGCCGGAGCGTCGAGTCGTAGCCGGGGGGCGCCTGCACGCCGAGCAGGTTGAACAGCCGCCACGCGGTCTCGACCTGCGTGCCGAAGTCGCCGTTGTGTCCCATGCGCACGCGGCGCAGGGCCGTCTCGCTGGTGCTGAAGTCGCCCTGGCTGTACGGCCACCAGGCGATCGGCATGGCGCCGACGTTCAGGGTCGTGTTCTCGAGCTCGTAGGTCCCCGAGACGGCGCCGGTCGGGCGACCGGCCGCGTCGCGGTTCGTCACGTCGCGCAGCACGACGCGCTCGGCGCCGACGTGGTAGTGCGGCGTGTAGAACTCGCTGGTCGTGACGCGCGCATCGCGGGCCGAGAACTCGCGGGCCGAGAGCTGGCGGATTTCCGCGGCGCGGATGTACAGCGGCACCTGCCGGTCCGCCAGCTCGATCCGCATGACGGCGTCGAGGATCAGCGCCCGGTCGCGGGAGAAGTCGTAATACAGTCGGTCGGCGCGCACGGAGCGCTCGCCGAGCGACAGCACGACGTCGCCTTCCAGGTACACCGCCTGCAACCGGCCCTCCAGCGCCCGCTGCATCCCCAGCAGCCCGGGTCCTTCGGCCTGCGGGCGGCGCGCCTGGGCGCCGGGAGCCGCCGGCTGCGTGGTCGGCCGCGGCGGTTCCCCCGCACCGCCTTCGATGACCTCGAGCCAGTCGCGGCCGCCGCCCGGATCGGCGAAGGCCACCGCGCGATCGGCGCGGATCTCGAGCGGCGGGCTGTTCGGGTCGCCTTCCTGGACGAAGATCACCCCGTCGCGCAGCACGAAGACGGGCTCGCCGTCGGCGGTTCGCGCGGGCTCGATGGCGCCGATGGAGAACCGGATGGTGCGTGAGGGGCGCGGGGCCGCGGCGCTCTCGATGCGCGGGCCCCCGACGGGCTCGGGACGGACGCTCAGCGGCGGCCGGCCGGACTCGATGCGCTCGCGGTCGATGATCGCCCGCTGGTAGAGCTCGCTCTCCTGGAGATTCTCGGGCGAGGCGGCGTCGTGCGAGGTGAAGATCTCGCCCGTCGTGCGCAGATTGCTCACGAGCAGCACCGAATCCTCGATCTCGGTGCCCGACAGCTCGCGGACCCGAACGTGCTCCGACAGGTACAGCGTCAGCTCGTAATGCTTCCGCCCGTCCGGCCCGGTCCGCGGCGCGATCCAGACGACGGCGTTGTCGGCGCTGAAACGCCGTTGGCCGAACGTCGCCGAGAAATCGCCGGTGTACAGCAGCGTCCACGCGCCGTCGGGCTGCCGCCATTGCCGCACGAAGCGGCCGCGCAGCTCGACCGGGCTGGTGCTGATCGCCTCGGGCAGGATCGGGTCGCCGAGGCCCACCGTCTGACCGGCGGCGATCGAACCGCCGGCGCCCACCGCCGCAAGAGCCGCAAGAACAACAGCAGCGAGCCCCTCCTGCCGGCTCCGCGCGGCAGGCCGGGGGAACGTTCTGCCGCGCGCTGGAGGAGACCGCACCAATCGCTCTCGTTTCCGGAGGAGACCTCGCGCTACCCGCGGCCATTATGGATGGGGACCGGCGGCGGTCAATGGCCGAGCCGCCGCCGCGCGGTATGATAATGGCGCGAATCCGCGGCGTCGCGAAGGCGTCGCGGAGGGCCACGCTCCACAAGGAACCGCTCGGCCGAGGCGCCGCGCTCGATGCCGGCATGGGGTTTTGCTTGTCGTCCGTTCGCCACTATTGCGGCCTGTTCGGCATCGCGCACCATCCGGACGCCGCCGCGCTCACCTACGTTGGGCTCTATGCCCAGCAGCACCGCGGGCAGGAATCGGCGGGCATCTGCACCGCCGACGGACAGGAGATCGTGCGGCGGGTGGGAATGGGGCTGGTCGCGGATGCGCTGAGCGAATCGGATCTGGCGGTGCTGCGCAACCCGATGGCGATCGGACACGTGCGGTACTCGACGACGGGGTCGTGCCGCGAGTCGAACGCGCAGCCGCTGCTGGTGACGGCGGGGCTGGGGCAGGTGGCGATCTGCCACAACGGGAACCTGACGAACGCCGGCCCACTGCGGGCGGAATTCGAGCAGCGCGGGCACATCTTCACGACGACTTCCGACACCGAGGTCATTCTGCACCTGCTGGCCAGCGCGCATTACCGATCGCAGCCGGACCCGCTGGCGGCGGTGCTGCGCGAGCTGCGCGGGTCGTACTGCCTGCTGCTGATGCACCCGGACCGCATCGAGGCGGTGCGCGACCCGTCGGGCAACCGCCCGCTGTGCCTGGGCAAGCTGGGCGACGCCTGGGTCGTGGCCAGCGAGACCTGCGCGCTCGACCTCGTCGAGGCGGACTACGTCCGCGACGTCGAGCCCGGCGAGATCATCACGCTCTCGGCCGCGGGTCTCGGCTCGCGCCGCTTCGACGCCGGCTATGCGCAACGCCGCGCCCAGTGCATCTTCGAGCTGGTGTACTTCGCCGACCCGGCGAGCCGGGTGTTCGGCGAGAATGTGCACCTGGTGCGCAAGGAGTTCGGCCGCCGACTGGCGCGCGAGGCGCCGGTCGAGGCCGACATGGTGATCGCCGTGCCGAACTGCGCCCGCTGCGCGGCGCTGGGGTATCACGAGGAGTCGGGCATCCCCATCGGGCGGGGTTTCACGACCAACCACTACGTCGGCCGCTCATTCATCCAGCCCACGCAGGCCATACGCGACCTGACCGTGCGGCTGAAGCTGAATCCGATCTCGGCGACGGTCGATGGAAGACGGCTGATCGTCGTCGAGGACTCGGTCGTCCGCGGCACGACGACGCGCGGCAAGATGCAGTCGCTGCGCAAGGCCGGCGCCAGGGAGATTCACCTGCGCGTCGCTTCTCCGCCGATCCGCCATCCGTGTCACTACGGGATCGACTTTCCGCGGCGGACGGAGCTGGTGGCCAATACGCGGAGCGTGGAGCAGATCCGGGACTACCTCGGCGTGGATTCGCTGGCTTACCTGTCGATCGAAGGGCTGCTGGCGGCGGTGAACTCGCACGCCTCCAGCTACTGCAGCGCGTGCTTCTCGGGCGACTACCCGATTCCGCTCGATGGCGAAGTCGCCAAGGAGATGTTCGAGCTGAAGCACGCGCGCGGCTGAGCCCGGAGCCGAGCGAGCCTCTGAAGAAGTGTGGATCATGCAAGAGGCTCGTAAGGAGGCGGTTGCGCCAGGACAACCCCTTCCTCGAGTCAGCGCATCAGCCGCTTCCAGTCGTTGTCGGTGACGCCGTCGATGCGCAGCGGCTCGATCGTCGTGATGCGCCAGCGGCCCTCGCGCCGCGCGAACGCGATGCGCCAGCGCGAGCGCAGCGTCCCGCGGTAGTCGCGCGCGTCCAGGTCGGCAATGTACGCGGCCTCGACCGCGAACCCCTCCCCGTCCGCCGGAGCGAGCGCCAGCTCCGTGCGGCGAAGCCACGTGACGCGAACATGGCGCAGCGCCTCGGCGGCCATCGCCAGAAACTCGGCCCGGCCGACGCCCTGGGTCTCGAAATCGGCGGCCAGCGCGGCGTCGAGCGCGCCGAGCCGCCCCACGACCAGGTCGCGCTCGATGGCGGCGAGCACCAGGCCGGCGCGCTCGCGCTGCGTCACAACCAGCGCCTGGACCACCAGAAGGATGGCCGACGCCCCAAGGCTGCTCAGCAGCGGCCGCGGGCTGCCGCCGCGCCGCCACGCCACCAGCAGCGCGAAGTTGATCAGCACCAGCACGATGCCGAGCACGAGCGGCGATTCGAGCAGGACGTAGCGGGCAAGGTCCATGGACTCTCACTCTACCGGCTTAAGGGCGAATGGAGTGGCGCGGCCCGCCGTACGACGCGCGCCATCGGCCAGAGCCTATTTCCGCTTGTGCTCCGTCCGGCCGCCGGGGTGTCGCTCCAGCGCATCGGAGGCGAGATACTCGCGGCCGGCGGCTTCGCGGCGGATATAGGCGTCCAGGAAGGCGAGCGTGGCGAAGGCGGTCACGTCGGTGATGTAATCAATGTTGGCGGGCGGCTTCTCGCCCAGCAGGCGCGAAACGCCCTTGCCGGCGTATGACCCGTGCGTCGCGCCGTCGATGTACACCAGATGCTTGTCGCCGGGCGGGGCGTACTCGTACGGATGCCGCCGGCCCTCCGGTGTCTCGTCGGAGACGGGGCTGCGGTCGGCGCTGCCGGCGATGACCAGCAGCGGGGCGCGAATGTCGCTCCAGGAGTCCTTGCGGAACGCCGGTCGCCCAAGCCCCTGCCCCGATATCACGATGAAAGCCCGGATGCGCGGCTCGGGAGCGCTCCACGCCCGCACCCCTCCACGCCGCGCGTACAGCTTCGCGCCCGCCAGCGCCTGCGTGGTCATCGCTCCGGCGGAGTGCCCGGCCAGCGCGACGCGCTCGCGGTCGATGCGGAAAGCGGCCTCGTCGGCGCCGGGCGGGCCCGCGGCCTTGCGGAGGCGCTCCTCGATCGCGTCGAGCGAATCGAGGATCAGCCGGACATCGGCACAGCGGCCCGGCAGGTTCACGCGACCGACGATCTGCTGCGCGAGCGCCGCGTCCGCAGGATCGAACCGCTCCCCGCGCTGACGCCGCAGCCGCACGGAGTCGCTGTGCGTCGGGTTGATAACGACGTATCCGTGGCTGGCCCAGTGCTCGCAGAGCTCCGGGAACGCGTCCGAACTGCCACCCGCACCGTGCGAGAACACGACCAGCGGCGCCGGCCCATCAGCCGGAGCCAGCCGCGGTGCGCGAATCATCACCTCGAGCTCGCCGCCACGCGACGCGTCTTCGAGCGCGAACCGGTCGATGCGCAGAACGCGGTACGGCCCGGGCGTCGGCTTGTAGGCCGTCGCCGGGGCCGAGGCGGCCTGCCCGCGGGCGCTGCCCAGCGGCCCCAGCAGCACGCCGACACACACGAGCCCCGCTGCAACGCGCGATCCGCATCGTTTCATGGACGGGTGCTCCTCGCGGCGGCCGTCTGCTTCACCGGCCAAACGACCTGACCGACGGCCGATTGCCTGGTCGTGCGATTCCCCCCGGATCGGGCGCGCCCTTCGCGCCCAGCGGGCCATGCGTGAGAATATCGTCATGGAAGCGACGCTCATCACGCGAGAATCCCGGCCATTGCGCTACTACCTCATGCCCCATCACGTCCCGCTCATGTTCTGGCGGCACGGGGCGCTGCTGCGCCAGCTTATCGGGCGGGCCGTCGCCGCGCGCTACCGCGGCTCGCTGCTTGGGCTGCTGTGGTCGCTCATCATCCCGCTCGTGATGCTCTCGGTCTACACCTTCGTGTTCAGCGTCGTTTTCCAGGCCCGCTGGCAATCGACCGTCCGGGAGAGCGCCGCCGCAGCCGAGGACTCCGCCGCCGGCGCGCCGGCCGCGGCGCCTTCCAAGGTCGAGTTCGCCCTGACGCTGTTCTGCGGGCTGCTGCTGTTCAACCTGTTCTCGGAGACGGTCTCGGGGAACACGGGCGTGATCGCGGGCCACGCGGCGTACGTGAAGAAGGTGGTGTTTCCGCTGGAGATTCTGCCGGTGGTGACGCTGGGGGCGGCGCTGGTGAACACGGCGATCAGCCTTGGGTTGCTGATAGTGGCGATGTCGCTGTTCATGCAGCCGCCGGCGGCCAGCCTGGCGTATTACCCGCTGGTGCTGCTGCCGCTGCTGATGTTGTGCCTGGGGGTGAGCTGGTTCCTCGCCTCGCTGGGGGTGTACGTGCGCGACGTCGGACCGGTGACGGCGGTGGTGCTGCAAATGCTGGTGTTCCTGACGCCGCTGTTCTACTCGCTGGAGCAGGTTCCGGAGCGATTCCGGCTGCTGATGCGGCTGAACCCGCTTTCGGTTATCGTCGAGAACGCCAGGCAGACCGTGATGTGGGGCCACGCGCCGGACTGGGTGTGGCTGGGGGCCGTCATCGCGTTGTCGGCGGTCGTGATGCAGCTTGGTTTCGTGTGGTTCATGAAGACCAAGCGCGGCTTCGCGGACGTGCTGTAGCCGGCGCCTCCCCGTCGAGAGGCTGGTTCCGGTTCTGTGGAGGACCGGAGGCCGGTCCGCCGAGGTCGCGAGGTTCCTGGAGGTTCTCCGAAGTGAGTCACGGGCCTGAGCAATAAGCCGATGAGCGCGACCAGCACGGCGCAACCCGACACACGCGAACACTCGCCCGAACCCGGCGAGCCGGACGAGACTCGTGCCCGGCGAACAGCGCCCGGAAGCCGTGGCGAACACGGCGTTCGCGGCGAGCCGGGCCGCGGAGAGCCGGTCATCCACGTCGACGGCCTGGGCAAGTGCTACGAGATCTACTCGCGGCCGTTCGACCGGCTGAAGCAGACGCTGTGGCGTGGCCGGCGGCAGTTCTACCGCGAGTTCTGGGCGCTGCGCGACGTGTCGTTCGAGGTGCGGCGTGGCGAGGCGCTGGGCATCATCGGCCGCAACGGCAGCGGCAAGAGCACCCTGCTCCAGATCATCGCCGGCACGCTGCGCCCGACCGAGGGCAGGGTGGCGGTGCGCGGCCGCGTACACGCGCTGCTCGAGCTGGGCTCGGGCTTCAACCCGGAGTTCACCGGCCGTGAGAACGTGTTTCTGAACGCCGCCGTCCTGGGCGTGCCGCCCGGCGAGGCTCGGGCGCGTTTCGACGAGATCGCGGCCTTCGCCGACATCGGCGACTTTCTCGATCAGCCGATCAAGACCTACTCGACCGGCATGGTGGTGCGGCTGGCGTTCGCGGTGCAGGTGCTGCTGCGGCCGGACATCCTGATCATCGACGAGGCGCTGGCGGTGGGGGACGCGGCGTTCCAGATGAAATGCTTCAACCGCATGCAGCAGCTCCGCGAGCAGGGCGTCTCGGTCGTGCTGGTGACGCACGACACGCAGACGGTGCGGAGCTTCTGCCACCGGGCGATCTGGCTCGACCAGGGCCGCATCATGCAGGAAGGCCGGACGGTCGACGTGACCAGCAACTACGTGCAGTTCCTGTTCAAGGAGCGCAACGCCGACCGGCCGACGCCGGGGCCCGTCCGCGCGCTGCCGGCCAGCGCGGCATCCGGCGAAGGACTCGGCGCCGCCCCGCTGACGTCCCAGCGCAAGCTCACGCCCGTCGCCGGGCGCAGCGGCCTGGTGCGCTGGGGCAGCGGCGAGCTGCGCGTGACCGGAGCGACGATCGACAGCGGCAAGCCGGGGATCGAGGCGGCGTTCAACTACGGCGAGCGGCTGCACGTCGAGTTCGAGGTCGAGGCTCTGAAGAACCTGGACGCGCACGAGCTCGGGCTGGGCTTCGCTTTCCGCAACGTCAAGGCGCTGAACATCATCAACTCGTCCACCTATGACGAGGGCCGCCGCTTCCCGCCGCTGCGGGCCGGCCAGAGGCTGCGCGTGGCCTTCGAGCTCGACAACATCCTGATGCCGGGGACGTACGCGCTGGTCTGCGTCGTCGAGGACCGCACGCCGCCCACGTATCACTACTATGACTTCGTCGAGAACGCGCTGCTGTTTCACGTGCTTCAGACCAAGCCGATCCACTCGCTCGTGCTCCCCGCGGTCGAGCAGATGATCTGGGTCGCCGATGCCACACCCGACGCACCGGCCGAGGCCGACGGACGCGCATGACCCGCGACCCTTCCCAGCCGCCTCGCCGCCTGGCGGTCGTGCCGAGCGACCCGCTGGACGCCTACACCGCCAAGGGCATCGGCTCGTGGCTGGAGCGCTACTTCAACCCGGCCCGCTTCTTCGACGAGGTCTACTGCCTTTCGCCGCGCGAAACGCGCGCGCGCTTCGAGTATGGCCTGCACGTCGTGCCGACGGCGGAGCACGAGTTCGCCGCGCGGCTGCGCGATCTGCGGATCGACATTGTGCGGGCCTACGGCGGCTACTGGGCGTGCGACCTGGCCTGCATGCAACGCGTGGAGGGCGTGCCGGTCGTCGTGTCGGTGCACGACACGAACCCGGCGATCCTGCACGACAGCGTGCGCCTCGCCGACCACGTGCTGGCGGTCAGCAAGGCGGTGCGGACTCTGCTGATCGAGCGGGGCGTGGAGCCGGCGCGCATCCACGATTTCGCGAACCGCGTCGACCTCGACGTCTTCCGCCCCGTCGACGACGCCCCGGCCCGCGCCGCGTTCGAGCGGCGCTTTCCCGGCCGCTTCCGCATTCTGCACGTCGGCCGCAAGACGCGACAGAAGAACGTCGATACGCTCATCCGCGCGCTGGCGCAGCTCGGGCCGGACTACACGGCGATTCTCGTCGGCCACGAGGACGACCCGCAGTACCGCGGCCTGGCGCGCGACCTCGGCGTGCTGGAGCGCTGCCACTTCGTCGATTCGGCGCCTAACAGCGAGCTGCCGCTCTACTACAGCTTCTGCGACTGCATGTGCACGCCCAGCCGCTGGGAGGGCTTCGGCATCGTCTTCATCGAGGCGCTGGCGTGCGAGGCGGTCGTGGTCACGTCCGACGTCGCGCCGATCAACGAGTACATCTCGCACGAGCGCAACGGCCTGCTGGTGCGCCACTATGAGGACCCCGCCGCCCTTGCCGCCGCCATCCGCCGCGCCTGTTCTGATGACGCCCTTCGCCGGCGACTGAGACGAAACGCGCGGGCGGCGGCACAGCCGTTCAGCCACGTCGAGATCGACCGGCGCGAGGCGGCGCTCTACGAGCGTTTCCTGGCCGGACGACGCGCCCCGCGCACCGCAACCACGCGCGGCGAACGGCTGGTCGTGCCGGGGGGCTATGATGCGCTCGGTGAAAGCGCGGCTGCGGGCGCCGCTGATGCGGGCCAGGCCGATCCGAGCCGCGCCCGTCATGAGGCGGTCCTCAGCGGCCGTGTCACGACCCAGCCGCTTCACCAGCACGGCGCGGTTCACGCCCGCGGCCCGGTTCACCCCCGCGGCGACGCCGGATGGGCTGAGCAGCGCGTGGCGGCGGCGGACCCGTGGTATACGAGCAGCCATTTCGCGTGGGCCAAGGAGCCGGCGATTCGTCCGATCTACGAGAAGCGCTGGGAGTTCCTGCAAGCCTGCGCGCGGCGCTGCCGCGAGCGCACGGGCCGAAGCCCGCTGCGCATCCTGGACGCCGGCTGCGGCGACGGCTACTGGCTGGCGCGGCTGAGCGGGCTGCCTGACGTGGAGCTGCACGGCGTAGACTACAACGCGCTGCGAGTGGAGCGGGCCCGGGCCGCGGCGCCGCAGGCGCGCATCGTTCGGGCGGATCTGCTGGAGTTCGGCGACGGCGCGCCCTTCGACCTGATCCTGCTGAGCCAGGTGATCGAGCACGTGCCCGACGACGTGGCGTTGCTGCGGCGGCTGCGCGGGCTGCTGGCGACGGACGGGACGCTGGTGCTGGGCACGCCCAACGAGGGGAGCCCGCTGCACCAGGCGCACGCGCAGCGCAGCGGCGAGGCCGAGGCCACCGACCACGTGCATTTCTACACCGAGCCGCAGGTTCGCGAGCGCCTGCGGGCCGCCGGCTTCGTCGTCCACGACGTGCTGCGCGAGGTCTTCTTCCCGGGCGACATGCAGCTCTACTACGACCTGCTCAAGGCGCCCGGCGGGTTCGAGCTGCTCGACTTCATGACCTACCTCGTGCCCTCGCAATGCAGCGACTACTACTTCGAGTGCACGCCGGCGACAGCCGGCGACGGCGCGGCGGCGGCGGACATGGCACCTCCCGCTCCCCCACCCGCGCCCGACGTGCTCGGCAGGCTGCGACGCTTCGTCGAGCGCCAGCGCGAGCTCGCCACCGCGGCCCAGGACCCCGCGCAGACTCAGAACGCAGCACCCGCGCTGCCCGCGCCGGCGGCAACCGGCGCCGCCGCCGCCGACGTCCCGACCGAGGCGCTGAGCGAGCAGCAGAAGTGGGACCGCTACTACGCCGGCGCCGAGTTGCCGCAGGAGAACGAGGCGCTGCGGCGGTTCAACGACGAGTTCGCGGAGCTGGTTGGGGAGCTGCTGCCGGCCGGATCGCGGACGCTGGAGGCGGGCTGCGGCGGGGGGTGGCAGAGCCTGGCGCTGAGCCGCGCAGGGCGCTTCGACGTGTCGCTGCTGGATTTCTCGCGCGAGGCGCTGGCGTATGCGCGGCGGCTGTTCGAGCGCGAGGGGCGGCGGGCGGACTTCGTGCTGGATGACGTCTTCCGCGCGGGCGAGCCTCAGTACGACCTCGTGTTCAACGCGGGCGTGCTTGAGCACTACACGCTCGACGAGCAGGCGCGGTTCCTGAGGGGCATGGCCAGTCGCAGCCGCAACTACGTGCTGGCGCTCGTGCCGAACCGGCTGTGCTACTGGTACTGGCTGTGGCGGATGGAGGCGCAATCGACGGGGCACTGGCCCTACGGCAAGGAAACGCCGCTGATCGACATGAGCGAGGCGTTCGAGCGCGCCGGGCTGACTGTGCTCGGGCAGGCATTCGTCGGCGCGAGCTGGACCGAGCAGATGATCGAGAACAGCGCCGGGCTCACGCCGACCTTCCGCGACAGCACGCTCGCCGTGCACCGCTCGCCGATCATCCCGCCCGCGGCGAAGTGCTATCTGCTGGCGGTGCTGGCGACGGTGCGGCCTGGCGCCCCGCCGCCGCCGGAGACCTGGCGCCGCACCGGTCTGCGGGAGCCGCTGCGCGAGGCGGAGCTGTTCGCCGGCCTGTGCGACAGCGTGGCGCTGCGGATCTCCGCGGAAAGCGAGCTGCGCACATCGCGGGCGTTGCTGGAAGCGGCGCGGGAAGAGGCCGGCCAATGGCGCGCCCGCGCCGAAACGGAACGACAGCAGCGCGCCGAGACCGAAGGCGCGGTGCAGGCGCTGCGCGATTGGCTCGGCCACGCCACGCGCGACGTCGAGCAGCGCGCCCTCGCGATCGAGGCGCGCACGCTTCCGCAACTGGCCGAGCTCGCCGAGCGCGTGCGCGAGATGAGCTCCGAACTGCACCGCCGGCAGCAGGCCATCGAGCAGCTCGAAGCCGCGCGGCGCGAGCTGCACGACTGGTCGGAGACGCTCACGCGCCAGTTGCGCGAGAAGGGGCAGGAGGCCGACCGCATCTGGCGGCGGCTCGAAACGGCTCAGGGCGAGCTGCGCGCGGCGCAAGGTGAGATCGAGCGGCTGCGGCCGATCGAGGCCCGCCTCAGCGACATCCTCAACAGCACCGGCTGGCGCGTCTTGCAGGTGCTGTACAAGATTCGCTTCCTGCTCTTCCCGCGCGGCAGCCTGCGCGAGAAGGCCGCCAAGAAACTCATGCGCTGGCAACGCCGCCTGCGCCACGGACGCCGGGCGCCGGCGGAGGAGGCCGCGACGCTGCCGTCGACGGCGACGGGCGCGCACAAGTCCGAGCCGCGTGCGGCGGAAGTCGCCGGGCTCGTGAGCGTGATTCTCCCGGTGTACAACCAGGCCGGCCTTCTGGCGGAGTCGATCGAGAGCGTGCTGGCGCAGACCTACCGCGACTTCGAGCTGATCGTCGTCAACGACGGCTCGACCGACGACGTGCAGGCCGTGCTCGACCGCTACGCGGGCCACTTGAAGGTGCGCGTGCTCACGCAGGAGAACCAGAAGCTGCCCAAGGCGCTCTCGAACGGGTTCGAGTTCGCCCGGGGCGAGTTCTGGACGTGGACGAGCGCCGACAACGTCATGGAGCCGGCGCAGCTCGAGCGCCAGGTCGCGTTCCTGCGGGCGAATCCGGACGCGCACATGGTCTACGCCGACTACCTGGCCATCGACGACCGCGGCCAGCCGCTGCGCGATCCGGAGTTTCGGCCGCACAACCGCCGCAGCCCCGACGACCCGCGGATTCACCTGCCGCGGACCACGGAGGGGCTCAGTACGCGTGACGACAACTTCATCGGCGCGTGCTTCATGTATCGCGGCTGGGTCGGGCGGCTACTGGGCGACTATGCGCCGAACCTGGGCGTCGAGGACTACGACTACTGGATGCGGATGAACGGACAGTTCGTCATCCGCCACCTCGGCAGCGACGAGTGCCTCTACAAGTACCGCGTCCACGACAACACGCTCAACGCCCGCGCCCGCGAGCATCGCATCGCCGAGCGCGTGCGGCGGCTCATGAGCTACGAGCAGGAGCGGGCGGCCTTCAACGCCCGGCCCTGGACGCTCTACGTCGATCAGCCGACGCGCGCCTGGCTGGCCGCCGAGCTCGCCGAGGCGTCCATGCCGCAGGTCTCCGAGCTCAAATCGGTCCCGGACCGCGCCTGGCCCGCGCCCGGCCCCGGGGAGAAGCCCTTGGTCCTCGTCCGCGCCGACACGCTCGCGTCCCTGCCTTCGGAACCGCCGGCGAGCTGCTGCGTCGCCGCCTGGCTCGACCATGACGAGGCCGCGGCCTATCACCACGGGGCGGCGGTCCAGCAGCGCGCCGACGTCGCCTTCGCGCCGAGCCAGCAGGCTGCGCAGCGCCTGGCGCTCTACGCCCGGCGCGTCTTCCGTGCGCCGCCGGGCCGCGAGTTGCTGGAGACGCTGGTCCGCTTCGCCAACAACGACGTGTTCTTCCGCGCGACCACGCCGAGCGACGAGCGGCGGCGCGTGCTGCCGCGGGTGCATCGGCCGGACGGTCGCCGGCTGCGGGTGCTGCTCCAGGTCGAGCACTTCCTGCAAGGCGGCTTCGAGCAGGTCGTGCTCGACATCGCTACCGTTCTCGACCCGCAGCGCTTCGAGCTGGCCATCCTCGCGCTGGGGCGCCAGGGAATCGCCGCCGAGAAGGCGAAGCGCATGGGGCTCGACTTCACGGTGCTGCCGGCAGAAGGGCGCGAGCCGGCGTATCGTCGCTACCTGGCGGAACGGCGCATCGACTTGGTGAACGCGCACTTTGCGCCCTGGGGCGCCGAGATCGCGCGCGAGCTCGGCATTCCCTTCGTCCAGACCGTGCACAGCTCCTACGTCTGGCTCGACGAGCAGCAGACGGCCGCCCAGCGCGCTGCCGAGCCGCACACGCTGGCCTACCTGTGCGTCTCCACCGCCGCCGCGGGCTATGCCGACCTGCGGCTTGGTTTGCCGGCGGAGAAGATGGTCATTGTGCCGAACGGAATCGACGCCGAGGCAATCGAGCGGGCGCGTGCGGGGATCAATCGCGAGTCGGAGCGCGCGCGGCTCGGCTTCCCCTCCGATGCGTTCGTCTTCCTGCAAACGGCCTCGCTTTACGCGCCGAAGGGGCAGCATCTGCTGATCGCCGCCCTGGCCCAGGCCGCCCGCAGCGAGCCGCGCCTTCACCTGGCGCTGCTCGGCAAGCCGATGGACGAGAAATACGCCGAGCGGCTGCGCGAGCAGGCGCAGCGCCTGGGCGTGGCCGACCGCGTGCACTTCCTGGGCTTCCACGACGACCCGCAGCGCTTCTACTGCGTCTGCGACGGATTCGTGCTGCCCTCGTTCGTCGAGGGCTGGAGCCTCGCCCTCGCCGAGGCCGTCTACGCCCGACTCCCCGTCATCGCCAGCAACGTCGGCAGCGCCGGCGACCTGCTGCCCCGCACCGGCGGCACGCTGCTCAACCCGCCCTTCGACTCGATCATCAACCTCGATGTGACCAATCTCTACCGACTGCTCGACCAGGATCACCCGGCGTTCGTCGCCGCGCTCGCCGACGCCCTCGCCACGACCGCACGCAGCCCGCAGCCGTCGCGCCTCACGCCGCAACTCCTGGCCAGCCTGGACCGCCGCACGGCTTACCAGGCGTACGGGCTGCTGTACGATTGGCTGGCAGGCGGCGGCGCGCCGTCAGCGGCCCGGCCGTGGGTGTGGGAGCTGCACCGCGCAGACGTTCGCGCCGGCGGTTGACCTCAGCCCAGAGTGGACATTGATGAGAGGTTCAAATTGACAGTATTCGCGGGCGGCGCGACGACGCCACCGCCGCCATGCCCCGGCCTCCGCGCGACCGCCGGCAGGGCGACGCGCTGCGCAGATTTCGGCCTGCTGGCGATCGGCGTCACGTGCGGCGCCGCCGCATTGCACGTAACCCTCTCCCTCAGCGAACCGGGCGCACTGCTCGTCGACGACGCGCTGTACTACGTCGTGCCGGCGCAACAACTGCTCGCGGGCAGGGGTTACTGCTTCGACGGCGCGGCCCGCTCCAGCGGCGTGCAGCCGCTGTGGGCGGCGCTCTGCGTCGGCCTTGCGTCCCTCGTCCACGACCGCGACGCCCTGCTCCGCGTGCTCTCGCTGGCCGGCGCCCTCGCGTGGCTCGCGGCGGGCGCCGTGCTCTACATCGGTCTGCGCCGCGTGCATGCGTGGCTGGGCCTGCTGGCCGCGGCCGGCTGGATGGTCGCCGGGTTCTCCGGACACGTCGCATTTCAGGGCATGGAGAACGGGCTCCACGCGCTGCTGATGGCATCGCTGGTCTGTGTCGGTTTGACACGCCTTCCCGCCCGTTCGCTCCCGCCGCAACCGGACGCCGCTGCGCCAAGCGTCGGCGCTGCGCGCGGAAGCAAAACGTGGTTTCTGCTCGGCGTGCTGTTGGCGCTGTTCGCGCTCGCGCGGGTCGACAGCGGCCTGGCCGCGCTGCTCGTTGGCGCGACGGTGCTGTTCGGGCTGGTGCGCAGCGACGGCCCGGCGCGCCTTGGTCTCCACTGGCACAGCGCGCTGCGGCTCGCGCTGCCAGGCGTGCTGATCGTCGGCGGCTGGCTCGCGTTCAGCCAGGTCTACTTCGGAACGCTCATGCCCATCAGCGGCAAGGTCAAGTTCTTCCATAACCCGCCGCCGCGCACGCTGGCCGGAACGGACCAGCTCGTCACCTCAAGCGCCGTCCGCATCTTCGGTCTCGCGGCCCGGCCGGCGGTCGAGGGGCTGGAGGCCGCGGCGGGGCGCTGGCTGGGCGTCTGGCCGAAGCACGAGATCATGCGCGCGGCCGTCGGGGCCCTGCTCGCGCTCGGCGCCCTGGTCGCGATCGCCGCCGGCCTGCGCGGCCTGCTTGCGCGGCGTGGCATCGCCTGGTTCTTCGCCGCCCTGGCGCTGTTTGTCGTGCTGCGACTGGTCGTCTACTCCGTGCGGCTGCCGAATTTCACGGGCTATTGCACTTGGTATTTCTCTCCCGAGATTCTGGCGTGCTGGCTGCTGCTCGGCGTCGGCGCATGGTCGGCGGGCCGCGCCCCCGACTGGCTGCTGGCCCGGCTCAGGCTGCTGCCGCCCGGCGCCACGCCGTGCGCCGCCGCGGTCTGCGGCCTCGCGACAACCATCCTCGTCGTCTCGAACGCCGACATGATCTGGAGGACGCCGTCGGACGCGGCCCACGTGAACCCGTTCGTGCGCGCCGGGCGCTGGCTGGAGTCGCGCCTGCCGCCGGGGCAGAACGTGGCGTCTTTCAGTGCCGGCTTCGTCTCGTACTACGCTCCGTCGCAGCGGGTCATCAACGTCGACGGCCTGATGAACGACGTCGACTTCTTCGAGAACTACCTGAAGCCCGGCCGGCTTCCACAGTACCTCGAGCGCCGCGGCGCAGGCTACCTGGCCGACTACGTGGCGCTCGACGTCCTGCGCGACCGGCACCGCAACGTCTTCGGCCTGAGGCTGCATGAGCTCGAGGTCGTGCGCGGCTGGTGCATGGACGAGCAGCACTGGTACTGCGTCTGGCGCATCCCGCCGCTCAGTCCCGATGCGCCGCCGACGCCGCCCGCCGTCGCGCCGGATCTCGTCTCCCAGGCGCAGCTCGCCGCGCTCGTGCATGGCGAATACGCCGTCGTCGCGGAAGAGGAACTGGCCAGCGGGCTCGACGGCAGGCCGCCCGATGGACGCAGCGTGCTCTGCTCTTTCGCCGTCCCACCCGCGATGCGGCTGCGGCACGTGCTGGCCACCGACGAGCAGCGCCGCCGGCTCGACCTGCGCGCGGGCCGCGTGGACATCGCGGAACCGGCCGGCGTGCGGCTCGGAGCGGCGCTTGAGCTGCTGGGCGTCGAGGTGCCGCGGCGGCGCGTCGCCCGCGGCGGTCGACTCATCATGACCCGGTTCTGGCGGCGGCTGGCCGAATCGCCGGCGCACGTTGACGCCAACATCGAGCTCTGGCTGCATCCGGCCGATCCGCTGCGGCTCGACTCGACGCCCCCGGCTCAGCGCGTTCTGCACGCGACGCGCGGCTGCCACAACACCTACCGAGTCGCCGGCTGGCGCACCGGCGAGATCGTCGTCGAGACGATCGCGCTCGACGTGCCGCCGCAGGCTCCGCCCGGCGTGTACCCCCTGATGCTGGGCGTGTACGATCCGCAACTCGGCTGGCTGATGCCGGACCGCGGCGCGGGGCCGGGCCGGCCATTGTGTTACCTGGGAAACGTCGAGATCCGGTAGGCAGCCGATCGCGGCGCCAATCGCGGCTCGAATCGCCGCGCCGACTCAGCTCAATCGGACGCGAAGCCCAAGCGCCACAGTCACGATGGGATTGATCGCGCTCAAGATATCGGCCTTGCTCGGCCTGCTGGCCCCGCTGACGTTGGCGCTGGGCGCGCTGCTGCGCCGATACTGGCGCGGCGCGCCGCCCAGTGAAGTGCTTCTTGGCGCCCTGCTGCTGACGCCGATCGTCCTGATCCTCGAAATCGTCGCGCTCGGTTCGCTTCCCTGGGGCCGCCCCCTCGGGCTCCTGCCGCTGCTGCAAACGCTGCTGAGCGGTGCGGCGGCGTGGCTGTGCTGGCGCATGCGCCGCGAGCTGGCGAGTCACCTGGCCGAGGCCGCCCGCGGCCTGGGCGCCGTGATCCGCGCCGCCGCGTTCGGCCCGCTGCTCGTGCTGCTGCTCGGCGTCGCGGCCCTGGCGGCGGCGACGGTCCACGGCGTCTGGAACGCGCCCAGCGCCTGGGACGAGCTGGCCTACCACGTGCCGCAGGCGCTCCAGCCCTACCAGGACGGCCGCCTCGGCGAGGTGCATTGCGACGCCTTCTGGGCCGACACCTACCCCCGCGGCGTCACGCTGCTGCACTACTGGACGCTCGCCATCGCGCACACCGACGCCGCGTTTCACGCCGTCAACGCCGCCTTCGGCTTCGTGTTCGTCCTGGCGACGTACGTCGCGGCCCGGCGCATGGGACTCAGGGCGGCGACGGCGACAATCTGCGCCGGGCTCATTCCCACGGCGCCGGCCGTGCTCTTCATGGCGTCCATCGGCTACATCGACCTTTCGGTCGGCGGGGCGACCACCGCGATGATCGCCCTGGCGCTGCCGCAGCGCGACCGCGGCTGGAGCTGGGGCAGCGCGCTGCTGTGCGCGGCGGCGGCGGCGCTGACCTGGTGGATGAAGTTCCTGCCCATTGTCTGCATCGGCATCACGTTCGCGTACCGGGCGCTGCGGCTCGCGGTTGACCGGTGGAGAAGGCCGTCGAGGGCGCCTGCGGCCGATGGAGAGATGGCTGCGGATCGTGGGGGCGCGCCCGCGACTCCGGCGCTTGCCGGCGCCGGCGGGCCGGGCGTCTTCGGCTGGTGCGCGGTCGCCCTGCTCGGGCTGGCCATTGGCGCGGCGCCGTACGTGCGAACGCACCTGAAATACGGCTCGCCGACCTATCCGGTTCGCATGAGCCTGGCCGGCCTTGTGGTCTTCGACGGCCCGATGAACCCGAAGGCGTTCGGCCGCATGAACGACCGCCCGCTGCTGGAGCGCTACTCGATCTTCTGGACGAGCTTCCGCGAGCCACAGAACACTGACTCGCCCGGCGGCTTCGGAATCGTGTTCGCCACGGTGCTGATCTTCAGCTCGCTGGCCCTGCTCGTGAGCGTGCTGCATCGATTCGAGCTGAACTGGGCCTTTCTCGCCGTGCTGTTCTGGAGCGCGCTGCTGCTGCCGGAGTTTCACATCCCGCGCTACGCGATGTACATCCTGCTGCCGGCGGTGCTCGGCCTGGGGCGGCTGCTCGAGTCCCTGGACGACGCGGCGCTGCGCCGCGGTGCCGCCTGGGCCCTCGCGGCCTTGTCGGCCTACGGCATCGCGCTTTACGCCGATCCGGTCATCGTCCACGTGCGCTGGCAGTGCGCCCAGTTGGAGTCGGCGGCGACGCGCCATCGCAACCGCCCGGTGATCGAAGACTACGCGCTCGGCGGCCGCGGGCTCGACGGGCCGGCCCGCCGCGCGCTCTACGGGCTGATGCGCCCCGGCGAAACGCTGGTGTTCGCGATCTACGACTTCCACGGCCTGTTGTACGACCGCTACTACACGTACGCCGTTGAGTTCCGCCCCGCGCGGCGCTGGCCTTACGCTCACAACCCGTTCGCCAAGCCGCGCTTCGGCGAGGAGGACGCGGCCGCCTGGCTGGCGCGCATCCAGCGCGAGAACGTCGGCGCTGTCATCGCCTACAAGGGCTCCATCGAAGACCTGACGCTGGCTTCACCGGACAGCCGGTTTGGCGTAGCCTACGAGATGGACGCCCGCGAGGGCGTGCCCGCGATCCGCATCCACCGCAGGGCCGACCCATGATGCCGCCCGCCACGCAGCGCTCGAACGCCGCTCTCGAGGCGGCCCCACAGGGCCGGCCGCTCGAACTGCACGATCCCGCCCACGGAACGCCGGACCTGATGTCGGCCGCAGCGCAGCGAGGGCAGCGCGACCTGCTCGTGCGGATCATCCGCTCGTACGAGAACCCGATCGTGCGCGCCTACTGCCGCGTGCGCTTCGTCATCATCCACCAGGATTTTCTGAACGAGATCGGCCAGTACCTCCCGTCGCACGGCAGCGTGCTCGATATCGGCTGCGGGTTCGGGCTGTTCGGGCTGTACTTCGCGGGCAGCGCCCCGCAGCGCCGCGTTCAGGGCTACGACCTCAGCCCGAAACGCGTGGCCATGGCGCGCCTCGCCGCACGCACGCTGGGGCTCGGCAATGCGCGCTTCGACCGGGGTGACGCCGTGCGGCTTTCCCTCGCCGGGTCCTACGACGCGATCTACGCGCTCGACCTCGTCCACCACCTGCCTTTCGAGCGCGTGCCCGGCTTCGTCGCCGGGCTGCACCGCGCCCTGCGGCCCGGCGGCGTGCTGCTGATCAAGGACGTCGACCGCACCCCGGCCTACAAGCGCTGGTTCACGCTGGCGCTCGACCGGCTGATGGTCGGCTGGCGCGAGCCGGTGCGCTACTGGTCGCGGGCCGAAATGCGCGAGATGCTGCGCGGCGCGGGCTTCGAGGTGCGCTCGCACACCATGCGCGACGTGCTGCCGTATCCGCACGTGCTCTACGTCTGCCACAAGCCGGAGGCCTGAGCGCGTGGCCGCGTCTCGCAAGCCTGCCGCGACACGTACCTCCCGCGACGCGCAGGCGCTCACCGGCGACGAGCCGCTTGCCGCGGGGCGCTGCGCGGCGCTGACCGGCCTGATCCTCACCGCCGCGCTCGCGTGGCGCATCATCCTGGCGACGCTGATGCCCGCGATCTCGCGCGACGGCGTGCTGTGGTGCTGGTTCGCCCGCGACCTCGGCCTGCGCGGCCTGGGGCTGCTGCGCGACGACGCCTACGACCAGCATCCGCTTTTTCCCGCATTCGTGCTCGCGCTGCAACGCGCCGGCCAACTCGCGGGCGCGGCCGACGGACCGCTGGCCTGGCAGGCCGCCGGACAGGCCGCGAGCATCCTGGGCGGCGTGGGCGTGATCGCCGCCAGCGGTGCGCTCGGGCTGCGCCTCGGCCGCGCACTCGGCGGCCCGGGCCGCGCGCAGCGCGTCTCGCTCTGGAGCATGACGCTCACCGCGCTGTTGCCGCTGAACGTCTGGCTCTCGGCCGACGTGATGTCCGACCAGCTTCACCTGGCCCTGTACCTGCTCGCGGTCGCGCTGCTCATCAATACGCCTGGATGGCCGCTGGCCGCGCTCGGCGGCCTGTGCGCGGGTCTGGCGTTCCTCACCCGCCCGGAAGGCGGCGCCGTCGCGCTCGTCGCCCCCGCGGCCATGACCATGCGCGCCCTGCGCACGCGCAGCGCCCGGCCGCTGGCGCCCGCGCTCGCGACGCTCGTCGCGTTCGCCGCCGTCGCCGGCCCCTACATGCTCATCATCGGCGGCGTCTCGCCAAAGGCCGACAAGCAGACGCTTGACGAGCTGGGGCGCGGCGCCGCGGCCCAGCCGCAAGACTCACCGCTCGCGCTGGCGGCGCTGCGGCGCGAAGACGTCTCCTGGTGGCAGGCTGCTCCGCGGGCTGCGCTGGAGACGTTCAGGGCCGGACGCGTGGTCCTGCCGGCGCTGGGTCTGGCGGCGCTGCTGGCGCTGCGCCGGCGCTGGGCGGACGAGCCGCTGAGCGTGCCGGCCGGGTGCCTGCTCGTGCACTTTGCGCTGATCGCGCTGCTGGTGAAACGCCACGGCTATCTCGACCCGCGGCACGCGCTGGTCATCGTCGCCCTGCTCACGCCGCTGGCGGGGCTGGCCCTGAGCGCGGCGGCGAAGTGGGCGCGCGGCGGCCGGCAGCGGCGCCATGCGGTCCGAGGGCTGATGCTGCTGACGGTCGCGCCGCTGGTCCTGTATTCGCTGCGCGTGCCGAACGGGGCCGACGTCCACGTGCCGCGCGCCGTGGCCTGGCTGCACGAAACCGGCGGCGCGCTGCGCGGGCGCACGCTGCTCGGCGGAAAGAGCGAGCGGCGCATCGCCTTCTACGCGGGCATGCGATACATCGAGTGGTCGGAGGGCGAGCCGACCGCCGAGGCCAAGGCCGGCGCCCTGCGCGGTCTGCTGCGCGCCTTCGCGCCCGACTACCTGGCGATCGAGATCGGACCGGCGGACGAGCTGAGCGACAACGAGCGCGTGCTGCGCGCCTTGCGCGAAGACCCCTCGCTCGGCCGGCGGCTGCGAGAGGCAGCCCGCTTCAGGGCCGGGCGAAGACAGGATGGCGAGCTGCTGCTGCTGCGGGTCCTGCCGGCCGAGCCTACTTGATCAGGTGCGCATCCGTCGACGTCTGCGGGCCCTCGCGGCCCGTGTACTCCGTCCGTCGATCCAGCAGCCACACGTTGTCGCCGTTGACGCCCGAGTACGGCGTCGTGGTCCAGATCGAGCGGCCGTCGAGCGTCAGCAGGTTCTGGCCGGCGCCCCCGTGGGCACGCGAGTTGAGGTCATGCCGGCCGTCGACCGCAAGGCGATCGAGCCGCGGCAACCCGCCGTCGAAGAGCGGGTTGTCGTCGCTGAGGATGGGCATGTTGGGCTGGTCGCGTTGCGGGGAGGGCCGCACGCCGGCCATGTTCTGATAGGCGTAGCTGAGATTCGCAGACTGGGGGAAGTCGGAGAACTGGTCGGCGCGGCCGGACATCGGCACGCCGTCGGACGAAGGACAGACGAACGCCTCGGGCGAGACCAGTCCGACCTTGACGAGCAGGTAGAGGTGTTGGCGATTCGGCTGGACGACCACGCCGGGGTCGGTTGTCGGCCGCCAGGAGTAGCGCCCGCCGTCCCAGCCCGCGAAGGGCAGGCTGCCGTTGGCCGCCAGCGCATACGCCTGCATCCCGCGACCGATCTGGGCCATGTTGTCGGCGCAGATCATCCGCTGGTTGCGCTCGCGCAGGTGCAGCAGCCCGGGAACGCCCACGCCCACGGCCAGGACGATCATGGCGGCGACCGCGGCGATGTCGCGGAAGCTCTGGAGTTTGAGCGTGTACACCTGGCCAGATTCAAGCTCGTCGGCGACGCGCAGCGCCGGTGGCGGCCCGGCGGCCCGGACCCTCGCCGCGATGCGCTGGTGCAGGCCGGACGGAACCGGCTCAACCCGGACGGCTTCGAGCGCGGCAACCGCCTGCGACAGCCGCTGATGCTCCCGGGCCAGCTCCGGGTCGTCGCGCAGGCGGGCTTCGAGCGCCGAGCGCTCATCGCCGCTCAGCGCCCCCAGGTGCAGGTCGGCGAGCAGTTCCCGATAATCGTAGGCTCGCATCTCCGACATCCTTGCTTCCCCTCAGACGACTGCGTCTCCAAAGACCTGCTACGTCGAACGAACGCCGGCGTTCGACCGTTCTTCCCAGCGCTTCGCGAACTGCCGAACCGCCGTGTGCAGCCGCGACTTCACCGTCCCGACTGGGATCTCCAGGATTTCGGCGATCTCGGCGTAGGGCAGTTGCTGAAAGTACCCCAGCGTCAGGATCAGCCGCGACGCCTCCGACATCCCGGCGATCACCTCGCGCACCGCCCGCCGCTGTTCCTCGCCCGCGACGTGCTCATCGAGCGGCGCGTCGGCCGAAGGCAGCACCTCCGCCGCCGCCCCGCCCTCATCGCGATCCGCCGTCGCGTCGAGCGAGTGCTCCCGCCGACGGCCGCGCGACCGCAGAAAATCGCGCGCCTTGTTCGCGGCGATCGTGTAGAGCCACGGCTTGAACGAGCGCTGCGGGTCGAACGAACTGGCCGAAAGATGAACCTGGAGGAACGTCTCCTGCACCAGGTCGTCCGCTGCCCCGCCGCTCCCGACGAACTTGCACAGGAACCCGTACACCTCGCCGGCGTGCCGGCGGATCAGCTCGTCAAGCGCTCCCGTGTCGCCGGAAACGTGCAATCCAAGCAGGACTTCGTCGCTTTTCGGCGTCACGGCATCACTGGTCCATACGCGGAGAACGGCCGGCGGTTCGCATCCAGTGGGAGTTTAGCGTGACCGGACGCGCGCCGGCAGTGTTATCGGATCATCGCCGCGTTTTGGAAACGCCCTCCGAGCCTGAGTCTACGATTCCGCCCGCCGCCGGTTCCAGGCGGACCTTCGACCGCGCCCGAGCTCATCGGGATTCCGCGTTGACAAATCCGCGCGGCACAGCATAATTGGATATACAGGTCCACAACACGTCATTACAGGAGGGACCCCGTGGCTGCTCCGCGCTTTCCACGAACCGGCCGCGTCGCCGGGTTCGCGCTCGTCGCCCTTTCCGCCGTCGTCCTGGCCCCGCTCATCCCCACCACCATGGTCGACTTCCATCTCCCCGGGACGCAAGTCGGTGACATCGGTCCGTGGGTCATCGGCGTCGCCGACAATTGCAGATACTGCCATTCCGACTACGACGCCGAGAACGAGCCCTACGCCACGTGGGCCGGGAGCCTGATGGGCCAGGCGGGCCGCGATCCGCTCTTCTTCGCGCAGATGACGACCGCGAACCAGGACGTCGCCAACGTCGGGTACTTCTGCATGCGCTGCCACGTGCCGATGTCGATCGTCACCGGCCACGCCCTCCAGCCCGACGGCAGCACGCTTGACCACGTCGACGCCGACGGCATCACCTGCCACTTCTGCCACAGCATGGTCGATCCGATCTACAAACCCGGCGTCAGCCCGCCGCAGGACCACGCGATCCTGCGCGGGCTCGAGGCCGTACCGGGCCACTACGGCAACGCGATGTTCGTGCTCGACCCGACCGGGACGCGGCGCGGGCCGTACGCCGACGCGGCCTCCCCGCACAACTTCATCTACTCGCCCTTCCATCGCACGTCGGAGTTCTGCGGCACGTGCCACGACGTGGGCAACGTGGCCGTGACGCGGACGCTGGACGGCGCTTTCAAGGTGTCGGGCTACAGCTACAACACCCTGGATCAGCCCGCCCCGGAGACGGACTTGTGCGCCCAGTTCCCCCTCGAACGCACCTACACCGAGTGGAAGCTCAGCGCGTTTGCCAGCGGCGGCGTGGACATGGGCGAGCGCTACCCCGTCAGCCCGGGCGCGCGGGTCGAGACCTGCCAGGATTGTCATATGCCCGCCACCGTGGCCAAGGGCTGCGTCTTCGGGCCCGAGCGCAGCGACCTGCGACGCCATGATTTCGCCGGCGCGGGCGCGTCGATCCTCGACCTGATCGCGGAGTTCACCAAGGACGACCCGAACGTCGACCCCGCCCACCTGCGCGCCGGAAAGCGCAAGTCGCTGCTCATGCTCCAGAAGGCCGCGTCGCTCGAGGCCCGCCAGAGCGGCGGCGAACTGCTGGTCCGCATCATCAACGAGACCGGGCACAAGCTGCCGACCGGCCACATCGAAGGCCGCCGCGTCTGGATCAACGTGCGCTTCTTCGACGCCGCGGATCGCGTCATCGGCGAGTACGGCCACTACGACTACGAGCACGCCGAGCTCGATGAAGCCACGACGCGCGTCTACGAGATGCACGTGGGCCTGAGCCCCGAAGCCGCGAACCTGACCGGCCTGCCGCCTGGCCCCACAACGCACATGGCGCTGGCCGACATCATCGTCAAGGACAACCGCATTCCGCCGCGCGGCTTCTCCAACGCCGCCTTCGAGGACTGCGGGGCGCCGGTGGTCGGCGCGACGTACGCCGACGGGCAGTACTGGGACGACGTGGCCTACCCGATCGTCCGCGGGGCGACGCGAGCCGAGGTCACGGCCTATTATCAGAACCTGCCGCGGCATTACATCGAGGCCCTGCGCGACGGCAACCACACCGACGACTGGGGCCAGGTGCTCTACGACCTTTGGGAGAAGACCGGCAAGGGCGCGCCGATCCGGATGGCCTCGACGTCCGTCCCCATCCATCCGCTCGGCGCGCATCCGCCCGATGTCGGCCTGAGACCCGGACGAACGCGCCCATGACAACCGCCGTGCGAGCCCGGGCGGGGTCAAGGCGCGGCGCGCCGGGCGCGGGGCGCGCCCGCGCCACCCCGCTGCTCGTCAACGGCCGCCCGCGCTACGCGCGCTGGCGCGCCGCCACGCTCGCCGCCGTTTACGTGCTGATGGGGCTGCACATCGCGCACTGGAAGATCGCCGGCACGACCCTCGCCCCGCTCGAGCTCAACGAGGTCATGTACACGCTCGAGCTCGGCATCGTCACCGCCGGCTTCCTCTTCATGACCGCGGCTGTGCTCGGAACAGCCATCTTCGGCCGCTTCTTCTGCTCGTGGGGCTGCCACATCCTGGCGCTCGAAGACCTCTGCGCCTGGCTGCTGGAGCGCGCCGGCATCCGCCCGAAGCCCGTTCGCTCGCGCGTCCTGCTGCTCGTGCCCCCCGCCGCCATGTTCTACATGTTCCTCTGGCCGCAGCTCCGCCGGCTTTGGGAAGGCCGCCCCCTGCCGAGCCTGCACCTCCGAACCGACGCCGAGGGCTGGGCCTCCTTCGCCACCAATGACTTCTGGCGCAACCTCCCCAGCATCGAGATCGCCTTGCTCACCTTCGCCGTCTGCGGCTTCCTCATTGTCTACGTGCTCGGCAGCCGCGCGTTCTGCACCTACGGCTGCCCCTACGGCGTGATCTTCCGCCTGGCGGACCGCGTCGCGCCAGGGCGGATCATCGCCGCGGGCGACTGCTCGCAGTGCGGAGCGTGCACCGCGGCGTGCGGCTCGCAGGTGCGCGTGCATGAGGAGCTGACGCGCTACGGAACGATCGTGAACCCCGCCTGCCTGAAGGACCTCGATTGCGTCGCCGCCTGTCCGAACGGAAACGTCCGCTACGGCCTGACGCGCCCGCCGCTGCTGCGCTCGTGGCTGCGGACGCGCGTTCTGCGGCGGCGCTACGACTTCTCGATGGCCGAAGAGGCGTTGATGGCCGCGGTGTTCGTGGTTTCGCTGCTGGCGCTGCGGGGATTGTACAACGCGGTTCCGTTCCTGCTTACGCTCGGGCTGGGCGCGATCCTGGCGTACCTGGCGGTGCTGGCGCACCGGCTCGTCACCGCGGCGGACGTCCGCTTCAACCGGCTGCAACTCAAGCGCGCCGGGCGGATCGCGCCGGCGGGCGCCGCAGTGCTGGCGCTGGCGGCCGCCTCGGCGATGCTGCTGGCGCACAGCGGCTTCATCCGCTATCACGAGCACTTCGGCCACCGCGCCGCGCTGGCGCTGGAGCGATCCGATGTTGTGTCCGCGGACGATCTTCGCGGCGCCATCGCGCATCTGGAGCTGGCGCGGCGCTGGGGTCTGGTCGCACCGCGCCCGCTGCGCGAGCGGCTCGGCGGCCTGCACGCGCGGCTCGGCGCGATGCTCGTCGACGAGGGGCAGACCGCCGCCGGCGTCGCGCACCTGCGCTGGGCGTGCGCGCTGCACGCGGGCCAGCCGCGCGCCCAGTACAACCTGGGCGTCGCCCTGGCGTCGCTGGGAAACGACGCCGAGGCGATCCTCGCCCTGGAGCGCGCCGCAGCGCTCGACCCCGCCGACGCCGACGCGCAGAACAACCTCGGCTTCCTGCGCGGGGCGCGCGGCGAGCTCGTGCCGGCAAGCGCCCACCTGCGACGCGCGCTCCAGCTCGCCCCCGAGCACGCCGCCGCCCACTTCAATCTGGGCCGTGTGCTGCTCCGGCTCGGCGGCCGGCAGGACGAGGCGCAGCGGCTGCTGGAGCGCGCCGCGGCGCTGGACGAGCGCTATGCGGCCGCCTCACGCGAGCTGCTGGCTGCGCCGGAGAAGTAGCGGGCGGCCCGTGACGGAGCCGCGAGCCGCGCCCGGTCCCGCCCAACCCCCCGGCGGCACTGGATGATCGTCGGGCCAACCAGTAGAATCCCCGCTGGGTCTACCGTTTCGCGCCCCAGGGATTCCGGGGCGGCCGGCCTTGCGGTGCGGCGATTGCCGGCGGGGCCGGTAGTGTCACTAGGCCGAGGGGTGCGGCGCCCGTGAAGTTCGTGCTGGTAGACCGCATCAGCGCGCTGGAGCCAGGCCGACGGATCGTCGCGCACAAGGCCCTGAGCCTGGCGGAAGAGTATCTCGCGGACCATTTTCCGCGTTTTCCGGTGCTGCCGGGCGTGTTGATGCTGGAAGGGCTGGTGCAGGCCTCGGCGTGGCTGGCGCGTGCGACGTTGGACTTCGCGCCGTCGCTGGTGGTGTTGCAGGAGGCGAGGAACGTCACGTTCAAGAGCTTCCTGGCTCCTGGGCAGGTGCTGCGGCTTGAGAGCCAGTGCCAGGAAATGACGCCGGAGCGCAGCCTGTACACGGCCAGCGGCCAGGTGGATGCTCGCGAGGTCGTCAAGGCGCGGCTGGCGCTGCGGCACCTGAACCTGGCGGATATGGACGAGTCGCAGCGAAGCGTGGACGAGCGGATTCGGCGCGAGATGCGCGCCCTGTTCGGGTTGCTCCTGGACGAGCGGGCCGCCGCTCAAGGCTAGGCCGGCCCGCGTCATCTGGGTTGCTGGCGAACGTGCGGGCAGGATGCCCAGCGCCGGCGCTGTCTGACCAAGTGTATGGAGGAGACCGGTTAATGCCGACGCTGACCCACGATGAAGTCTTTGACAAGGTCAAGCAGGCCCTGGTCGACGCCCTGAGCGTCGAGGAAGACGAGGTCACGGAGGACGCCAAGCTCCAGGCCGACCTGGGCGCTGAGTCCATCGACATTCTCGACATCGTCTTCCGGCTCGAAAAGAGCTTCGGCATCAAGATCCCGCAGGATGAGCTCATCCCCCGCGAGATCCTCAGCAATCCCGACTTCGTCGCCAACCGGCGGCTCAACGACAAGGGGCTTGCGGCCCTGCGCCAGGCCATGCCGCACGCCGACCTCTCGGACTTCGCCGACGATCCCGACATCGACAAGATCTCCGAGGTCTTCACCGTCGGAACCATCGTCCGCTTCGTGGAGAGCAAGCTCAAGGCGGCCTGACGCCTTCGTGCCGCCCGTTGCGGCCCGTAGTCCGGACGCCCCTGCCAGGCGGTTTCGCGTGCGCTGGATCTGGTTTGACCGCTTCGAGCTGTTCGAGTCCGGCCGCCGCGCGGTCGCGGTCAAGAACATCACCCTCGCCGAAGACCACCTGCACGACCACTTTCCCGGGCTGCCGGTCATGCCCGCCAGCCTGATGATCGAGGGCATGGCCCAGACCGCCGGAATCCTCGTCGGCGAGGCGCGGCAGTTCGCCGAGAAGGTCATCCTCGCTAAGATCAAGCGCGCCGCGTTCAACGCGCTCGTCCGGCCGGGCGACCAGGTGCGCTACCACGCCGAGATCGAGCAGATCACGCCGTCGGCGGCGTCGACCGCCGGGCGGATCACGCGCGGCGATGAACTGATCGGCGAGGTGGACATCGTGTTTTCGCACATTGACCAGAACATGAGCGGGCTCGAGTTCCCGGAGGACAACTTCGTCTTCACCGAGGAGTTTCTCGCGCTGCTGCGGACCTATCGCGCCGGCGCCGGCCAGAGGATCACGCTGTGACCCCCAGGCGCGTCGTCATCACCGGCCTCGGCCCCGTGACGCCGGTCGGGGTCGGCGCAACCGATTTCTGGAATGCGTTGCTCGAGGGGCGCAGCGGTATCCGCCGCTTGCAGGCGTTCGACCCCTCCCGCTTCGATTCGCAGATCGGCGGCGAAATCAGCGGCGTGTCGGTCAATGACGCCGTGCCCAAGGGGTACCGCAAGGCGGCGAAGATCATGGCCCGCGACATCGCGCTGGCGGTGGTCGCGGCGCACCGCGCCGCCGTGGACGCCGGCCTGAAGACCAAGTGCCTTCTGGAGCGGGGCGATGCGGAGGGGCCGACGAACGTCGACAGCGCCCGCTGGGGCGCCAACATCGGCGCCGGCCTGATCTGCGCCGACCTGCCCGAACTGGCCGAGGCGCTCCACAGTGCGTCGACCGACGGGGTCTTCTCCATCGCCCGCTGGGGCAGCGAGGGCATGAACAACCTCACGCCGCTCTGGCTGCTGAAGTTTCTGCCCAACATGCTGGCCTGTCACGTCACGATCGTTCACGACTGCCAGGGCCCCAGCAACACGATCACCTGCGGAGAGGCCAGCAGTCATCTGGCCATCGGCGAGGCTTTCCGCACGATCGCCCGCGGCGTCGCCGACGTCTGCATCTGCGGCGGCGCGGAGAGCAAGGGCAACCCGATGGCGCTGCTGCGCCAGTCACTCGGCGGGCGGCTCAGCAAGCGGAACGACGATCCGCAGCACGCGTGCCGGCCGTTCGCGGCGGACCGCGACGGAACGGTGATCTCGGAAGGCGGCGGGCTCGTGATTCTCGAAGAGCTGGAGCACGCCCAGGCGCGCGGCGCGCGGATCTACGCCGAGGTCGCGGGCTTCGGCGCCAGCAATGACGCCTACGAGCCATCGCAGCCCAGTCGCCCTCACCCGCAGGGCCGGGGCCTGGCGCTCGCCGCGCGCAAGGCGCTCCGCGACGCCGGCCTCGAGGCCGCGCGGCTCGACCTGGTTGCGACGGCGGCATGCGGCCTGCGGGAGCACGACGCCTCGGAAGCCGCGGCGGTTCGGGCGATCCTCGGCGGCCGCTCGGCGGAAGTGCCGGTGCTGAACGTGCGCGCCGGCCTTGGCAACAACGGCGCCGGCAGCGGCGCGATCGACTTCATCGCGACGACGCTGGCAGTGGCGAACGCCACGATCCCGCCGGCGTTCAACAGTGCGCCGCTGGATCCTGCCGCGGGGCTCAAGGTCGTCACGTCCGGCCCGGTTGATGCGCGCCTCGAGCACGCGATCTCGCTGTCCTACGCGCTGGGTGGCGGGCAGAACGCGGCGCTGGTCATTCGGCGTTTTCGCTGAGAATCGAGCCACTCCTTGGGACTGAAGCTGGGTCCGGGCCGCACCCGTCGTGGGCCCGGCTCGGACCGCAGCCGGCAACGCGGCGGACGGCGCCGCGCGAAACCTCGACGCCGTCCGCCCTGCAAACGGAGCCTACGGGCAACCGGCGCCGAAGTTGGCCAGCAGGATGCCGAGATCCGACTGGTCGGTGTCGCCGTCCTCGTCCAGGTCGCCGCCCGACGTGCTGTTGAACGCCGCCAGCAGGATGCCCAGGTCGCTCTGCCCGACACAGCCATCTCCGTCGAGATCGCCGGCGCGCAGCGTGATCCGCAGCACGACGCCGGTGTTGCCGAACGGAATGCCCGTGCTGTTGGCCATCAGGTAAAGCTCACCCTTGCCGTCCTGGCCGAAGCCGAGAATCGAGAGGCCGACGACGGCCTGGTCCACCAGCGGGAACTCGAGGATCTGGTTGCCGTCTCCGAGGTGGAACAGCCGGCCGTCGTTGTCGAACTGCACGGCGAACTCGCCGAAGACGTAGCGTCCGCGGAGCGGGGCGATGCGGTTGCCGCGATAGACGAAGCCGCCGATGACAGAGATTCCCTCGTCGTGGTCGTACTGGGCGATCGGGTCGATCAGTCCGCCGGGCACGCTGAGCGGCCGGTCGGTGACGTAGCCGGCGAGCTTGCCGTTGGGGACGAAGAAGAACGAGCCTTCCTTGTGGTTCCAGCCGTAGTGACCGCCCTTCACGACGACGTTGATCTCCTCGATGTCGTTCTGGCCGACGTCGCCGACGTACAGGTCGCCGGTCGCCGAGTCGAACGAGAAGCGGAACGGGTTGCGGAACCCCATCGCGTAGATCTCGTCCACACCCGGCCCGTTGACGAACGGGTTGTCCGCGGGAATGCCATACTGCCCGTTCGTCGAGTTGTTGCCCAGCGGGTCGATGCGCAGGATGTCGCCCAGGACGTTGGTGTTGTCGGCGCCGTTGCCGATGCAGCCGTGTCCGATGATCGGCTGGCCAATGAAGTTCTGGCCGTCCTTGTCGTCGGCGCCACCGCCGTCGCCCAGCGCGATGTACAGCAGCCCGTCCGGGCCGAAATTCAGGCAGCCGGCGTTGTGGTTGAACTGCGGCTCGTCGATGCGCAGCAGGACACGCGCGCTGCCCGGGTCGACGACCGAGTCCGGATCGCCGGGGTCGGGCACGTGCCACTCGGTGATGACCGCCTGGTGGTTCGCGTTCTGGCCGATGGGCATCGTGCTGAAATCCGCCGGCCCGCTCAGCGGTTGCGACGTGTAGGTGTACAACAGGCCGTTGCTCTGGTAGTTCGGGTGGAACGCGACGCCGAGGAAGCCGCGCTCGTCGAACGTGCCCGGTCCGAAAGCCCCGAGCGGCACGAGCAGGCCGCTCACGTCCAGAAACACGCGCTTGGCGCCGTCGCTGAGCCGGATCGCCCACAGCTTGCCGTCCTGGTCCACGACGAACAGGCGCGACGCGTCGCCCGGCGCCGTGGTGCCCCAGTTCGGAGCCGTCAGACCGGATGCGACCGGCTGAAGCTTCACGTGAATGCTGCCGGTCGCGATGCCGCCGGGGATCGGGTCGTCCAGCGCCGCCGGCATGACCTGGCCGCGAATCTCGCCGCCCGGAAAGGCGCTGGAGTGAATGTTGACATACCACTGCCCGCTGAGCACCTGCGCCACCTGCGTCGCGGTCAGGATCTGGCTGCCCACCTTCGGGCTGCCGAACGGCAACCCGATCTGCACGCCGGCCGCCTGGCACATCACGGCCGGGCCGTGAAAGTGCGCGGCGACCTCCGGCGCCACGAGCCCCGAGAAGGTGATGTTCCAACTGAACAGGTTGTTTCCGAGGTCGAGCGTCGCTGTCCCGACGCCCGAGCCGGGCGAGTCGTTGGGCGGCACTTCCTGTGCGCCGTCCAGGACAATCGTGAACGGAACAACCTGGGCCATCGCGGCGCCGCCGGAAACGACGGCGAGCGCGATGACCATGGCGCTGCTGAGATTGAGTACGCGGGGCATCCCAATGCTCCTTTTGCAGTTTGGCCCGCCTGCTGAACAGACAGAGAGCTGGGTCGACGCCCCCACTTACGCAAACCCGAGCTACCCAGCAGAGCAGAGGTGCGGCCTGGCGGCGTGATACATGGCGTCGCACTGGGCAGGCGCCGGCGGAATCGCTCTCGCTCGACGAGTGATCGCGCCGTCAGTCCCGAGCCGCCACACGCCGGCGAATCGAGGAATACGCCGTCGCCGACAGCAATCCCAACACGCCGCAGATCAGCCAGAGCGACACGCCGCCGAGCGATGCGAGGACGATGCCGCCGAGCGGGGCGCCGACCATGGCGGCGCCGGACCAGCTCATGGCGAGCAGGCCCATGTAGCGGGCGCGCAGGGCCGGGGGGGCGAGGTCGGCGGTGATCGTGGTCATCAGCGGTGCGTTGAGGATTTCTCCGAGTGTCCACACGATCACGGCGCCGATGAAGTGCCACTCGGTCTGGCAGGCGCTATTCAGGGTAAAGCCCGCGCCAACCAGCAGCGAGCTGAGCACGAGCACGCGCCCGCGCGGCAGGCGTGCGACCTGCGGCGCCATGAACAGTTGAAGCAGCACGACCATGAGGCCGTTCGTGGCGATGATGCGGCCGTATTCCTGCGTTCCGAACCCCTGGGCTTTCAGGTACAACGGGAACGTCGAGAACGCCTGCTGAAACACGAGCGCCGCCAGGAACGACCCGCACCAGAACAACTGGAACACGCGGTCGCCCGCCACGTGCCGCAGCGCCTGCCAGATCGTCGGGTCGCCCTCGGCCCCTGCGTCCGCGCCGAGTCGATGTCCGGCATCGGACGCCGCCGCCGCGCTCGTTGCCGAAGGGCGCGCCCGCGTCTCGCCCGTCGCCAGCAGAATCAGCAGCGCGAAGCCGGTCGCCGTCGCCGCGTTCAGGTAGAACAGCAGCGCGAACGACCGCTCCGCCAGCCAGCCGCCCAGCATCGGCCCGACCGCGAAGCCCACGTTCACCGACGTGTGCAGCAGGGCGTACGCCGTGGGCCGCAGGAGCGCCGGCGTCACGTCTGCCACCATCGCCGACGACGCCGGCCGGTACATCTCGCCCAGGAACTGCGTTCCCCACACGCACAGCAGGATCAGCACCGGCGAGGTCGTGCCGCTCAGCAGCAGCATGCCCACGGCGCTGCCCGTCAGCGCCAGCAGCATGACGGGCTTGCGCCCGATGCGGTCGGCGAGCTGGCCACCGGCGATCAGCCCCAGCACGGCGCCGAAACCCGCCACGCCCATCGCGCCGGTGGCGAACTGCGGTCCGAGCTTCAGCCGCTCTTGCAGGTAGATCGTCAGAAACGGGATCACGAGCGTTCCGACCCGGTTGATGAGCGTGCCGAGGCAGAGCAGGTGGACCGTTCGAGGCAGCCGCAGGTAGCTTCCCAGCATGAGCCGGGCAGTATACGCGCCAGAGGCCGCTCGCGTATGCTGTCGCCTGTGGACACGCGGCCGGACGGCGCCGCGGCGCCGCCCGACGCCCTCAGAAGGAACCCGCATGACCAGCCGCTGGAACGACGTGCTCAGCGAGCATCAGCGTGTCATCGACGCCATGGCCGGCGCCGGCGACACGCTCGACGCCATCGCCGACGCCCTGTTGGCCGCCCTGCGCAGCGGCCGCCGGGTGTACGTGTTCGGCAACGGCGGGAGCGCCGCCGATGCGCAGCACATCGCGGCGGAGCTGCTGGGGCGGTTCCGGCTGGACCGCCGCGCGCTGCCGGCGCTGGCGCTGACGACGGACAGCTCTACGCTGACGGCGATCGCCAACGACCTGGGCTACGAGCGCGTTTTTTCGCGGCAGCTCGAAGCGCTGGTGCAGCCGGGCGACGTCGCCTGGGGGCTGAGCACGAGCGGGTCTTCGCCCAACGTGCTGGCGGGGCTGCGCGCGGCGCGGCAGCGCGGGGGCGTCACGATCGGCTTCACCGGAGTGGGCGGAGAGCAACTCGCCGAGCTGTGTACGCACGTGTTCCGCGCGCCGCACACGCGCGCCGAGCGCATCCAGGAAGCCCACCTGCTCGCTTACCACTACATCTGCGAGCGCGTCGAGGCGGCGCTCGCGGGCTAGGCACGCCGCGTGCCAGCACATCGCGTTCTGGCGGGCCGGCGCAACCGCTTCCTTGCCGGCACGGCGCCTATCCCTCCGCCTTGTAACCCGCTGCCCGCTACAATCATCCGATTCGGGCCGGCATTGCCACGGCCAAAGGGCGACCCGGCGTGCGGGCCCGCCGCCGGCAGACATCTGGGAGCAGCATGATGCACTTTTGCCACAGTGCGCCGGGCCGGGCGCTCGCGGTCCTCGCGGCCGGGCTGACGATGCTCGCCGCCGGCGCGTGCGCGCCGGCCGGCGCCCAGACCGGGCGCAGTCAGCCCGACCGCAACACCGCCGAGAGAGGGACCATGAACGCCGATACCAAGCCTGTGCTGTCGAAGTCGGGATACGATGTGACGCCGCTGCCGCGGGAGAAGGTGGCGGAGCTGGCCCGCCGGCTCGATCCGGAGGCGTACCGGATCACGCAGAAGGCGGGGACGGAGTCGCCCTTCTGCGGCACGCTGCTGGACAACAAGAAAGACGGGACGTACGTGTGCGTCGTCTGCGGGCTGCCGCTGTTCAGCAGCGAGCACAAGTTCAACTCCGGCACGGGGTGGCCAAGCTTCTACCGCGAGTTTGACCCGCAGCACGTCAGCCGCAAGACCGACAACAGCCACGGCATGACGCGCGTCGAGATCAACTGCGCCCGCTGCGATGCGCATCTCGGTCACGTCTTCGACGACGGACCGCCGCCGACCGGCCAGCGCCACTGCCTGAACTCCGCCTCGCTGCGCTTCTACGAGAAGGGCGCCGAGCTCCCGCCGGAAAGCCGGCCGGCGACCGCGGACAAGGGCGACGGCACGTCCGCGAGCGCGAAGACCGAGGTCGCGTATTTCGCGGGTGGATGCTTCTGGGGCGTCGAGCACTACTTCCAGAAGGGCCCGGGCGTGATCGACGCCGTCAGCGGCTACATGCAGGGCCACACCGAGAACCCGACCTACAAGGAGGTCTGCAACAAGAAGACCGGCCACGCCGAGACGGTGAAAGTCGTCTACGACCCGAGCCGCATCACGTATCGGCGGCTGCTGGAGGCGTTCTTCGCGATGCACGATCCGACGCAGCTCAACCGCCAGGGCCCGGACGTGGGCGACCAGTATCGCTCGGGCATCTGGACGACGAGCGCCGAGCAGCAGCGCCAGGCCGAGGAGTTCATCCGCGAGCAGCAGGCCGGCGAGCGCTTCAAGGGCCGCAAGATCGTCACCCAGGTCGAGCCCGCCAGGACGTTCTACCCGGCGGAAGACTATCACCAGGACTACATCGTCAAGACCGGCCGCTCATGCCACGTGCAGAACCCGTGGACCGCGGCGGAAGAGGGCGGACGGTAGCGCCTGAGCCGCGACGCCGCGCGCAGGCTCACGACAACGCCGAGCGCAACGCGGCCGCTAGCGCGAGCAGAGCGTCCCGTGGATGCAGCGCGAAGAAGTACTCGCGATCCGCCGCCACGCGCGCCGCCGCCGCACGCCGCTCCTCGGCCGCCAGGCGCTTCTCGAGCTCGGCGCGCTCGCCGGCCGCAACGGACAGCATCTGCTCATTGAGCGCCCGAATCTCGTTGAACACGCCCCGGCGGGCGGCGTGCGCCGACGGGCTCCGCTCGCGCAGCCGCCGGCTCGCCTCCACCGCTTGCCGGCGCCGGGCGGCCAGGTCGGCCGGGATCGTCCGCAGATGGCGCTGCGGGTTCCAGTGCAGGTCGCGCCGGGCGCGGTGAATCTCGACTGCTGAGGGAGCGGCTGCGTCCGCGCCAGGCAGGTGCAGCGTGGCCGTGACGCACGCGTACGGCGGCAGGGGCTCGCCGAAGAGGCGCTGCGCGAAGTCGTCCGTCACTTCGTCGTACTTCGCCCCGCCGATCCCGTGGATGAACAGGTCCGCGAGCATCAGCCGCGCGAAGCAGGACAGCGCCAGGGCGCGCGGGCGCAGGCGCCAGTGTGCATGCGCGAGCGGCCAGGGCGCGGCGTGCCAGGCCGGGTCGGCCAAATGGTCGCGCTCCAGGAGGGCGATGGGCGTGCGGTCCGCCAGCACTTCGATTGCGCCGCCCGTCGGCCTCACGAACAGCCGCTGCCGGCGGCGGTCGCCGCGCTCGTTGATGAGCCAGAAGGGCGTCTCGACGGCGCCCTGGTTGACTTCCAGCGGCGGCACGGGGCGCGATGGGTTGCGCAGGCGATGCCGCAGGCGAAAGGTGACCTGGGCCGTGTTGTAGGCGTGGGCCAGCGCCTCGGCGTTCAGCAGCAGGTGTGCGGCGAACGCGCGGAAGGCGGCGGTCTCGGACAGGCGCGACACGCGCACCACGCGCGCCCCGCGCAGCCCCAGCCCGCGCTCGATTTCCGGCAGGGCGACGGCCAAGGCATCGGCGAGCGTCGGCGCAACCCACGCCGACGTCAGCACGTCGAGCACGCGCAGGTCGGCTCCCGCCATGTGTCGCCTGATCTCGCCGAAGAAGCGGTCCCAGTCCTCGGGCGACGCGGCGTGGAACTCGACCGGAAGGCGCGGGTCACAGCCGGGGATGCTCAGCGTGGCGCGGCGCAGCTCGCCGGCGGCGTGCGCGGGGAGGGCGAGGTGAGCCGTCTTCGGCGTATCGGAATCCACGAGCAGGAACAGGGCGGCGGGCGCGCCGGCCCGCTCGGCGAGAATGTCGGCGGCGATGTTCTTGGCGAAGACGCCGGCATGGAAGAACTCGGCCTGGTGCCCGGTGACGACCAGCGGGCCGCCGAGCCCGAGCGCCTGGCGCAGCTCGGCGCGCCAGGCACGCGCGGGGCGCCCGAGCACGGCAGCTTGCGGCGCGGCGGCGTCTCGCAGGGCGGCGAGCAGCTCGTGCGGGTGCGGCTCGATCAGGATTCCGAGGGAGCGCCGCGGCGTCGCGAGGCGCTCGTAGGCGATGCTCATTGCTCGCAACAGTCGCGCTCACACGGGCGCGCGGGCGCGACCGGCTCACGCCGCAGCTCGCGCACCAGCACCTCGAAGTAGTGGGCCAGCCGCGCCGTCGGCTCGTCGAGTGTCCCGCCGAACGTGCGGCTGTGATCGCGGTAGATCCGCCGAACCGGGAGCTCGCAGATGCTCAGCCCGGCGCGGACGCACTGCACCCAGAACTGGAGCGGGAAGGCGTAGCCCGGCTCGTCGAGGTCCAGCCGCATCATCGCCGCCGTCCGGTGCGCCTTGAAGCCGCAGAACGAATCGGTCAGGCGCAGGCCGAGGAGCCGCTCGAGCAGCAGGTTCACGATCCGGTTGATGCGGCGGCGTTCGGCGGGCGGGGCGTCGTCGTCCGGGAAGTTCACGAGGTAGCGCGACCCGCTCACGACGTCGACGTCGCCCTGGGCGGCGCGGGCCAGGAACTCGGGAATCTGCGCCGGCTCGTGCTGCTCGTCGCAGTCGAGCGTCACCACCCAGTCGTAGCCGCGCGCCTCGGCGTAGCCGAACGCGTCGATCAGGCTCTGCCCGTAGCCGCGGTTCTCCGCGTGACGGATGCGCGCCACGTCGTACCGCCGGAGAATCTCCGGGGTGGCGTCGGTGGAGCCGTCGTCGATGACGAGGATGTCGTGGCGATGACGCTGGACGGCGGACAGGACGCGCGCGAGGTGGTGCTGCTCATTGAAGACGGGAATGGCGATCAGGGGTTTCAATCCGTGACTCCTGGCGCGGGAAGGCGACCCGCGGCTGACCCTATGTTAGCGCCGCGACGGGATCGGGGCGCGCGGGGGCCTCGTGTCCCAGCAGCGCCAGGGCGTCGGAAACGATCTGCCAGGCGGCGCGCGGGCGGGCCAGACGGCCGGCGGCCTCGCGCATGGCCGCCAGCGTGCGCGGCTCGGAGAGCAACTGGTTGACGCGCACCGAGAGCAGCCGCAGCGCATTGACCTTGATCGCCACGCCCTGTTCGAGCAGGTAGTCGCTGTTGCGGGTCTCCTGCCCCGGGATGGGATCAACGATCACCATCGGCAGCCGACAGGCCAGCGCCTCGGCGCTCGTCAGCCCGCCCGGCTTGCTCACCAGCACGTCGGCCGCGTGCATCCACTCGTGCATCAGGTCCGTATGGCCCAGGACGCGGACCCGCGGCGCCTCCGACGACCAACGCGCCTCGAGCCGGGCCCGCAGCCGCTCGTCCCGGCCGGCGACCAGCACAATCTGCGCATCCGATCGCACCTCCGTCAGCGCCTCGGCCAGGCGCAGCGGCCGGCTGCCGCCGCGCCCGCATGACACGAGCACGACCGGCCGGTCTGGCACGAGCGCGTGGCGCAGGCGCATCGCCTTGCGATCGAGCGGGCTCCAGAACGCGGGCCGGATCGGGATCCCGACCTCGTGGACCGCCCCCGCGGGCACGCCGCCGGCGTACAGGTACTGTGCCGCAAGTGGCGAGCCGACGTAGTAGCGCTCGGTGGGCGGCTGGATCCAGAGCCGAAAAGCCTCGAAGTCGGTCAGGACCGTCCACTGCGGGCAGTCCAGCACGCCGCACCGCCGCTGCCGGGCCACGATCTCCGCCGGCAGGAACTGAGTATTGATCACCAGCCGCGGCCGCGTGCGTCCCAGGTAGCGCCGCACGCCGCCGGTCGAGCCGTTCTGAATCAGCAGCCTGATGACCTCGGCGGGGCCGCGCCCCGGACGATCGACCGCGTCGTACAAACACCCGAACACCCGCGGCGCGTGGGCGATCAGGCAAGCGTATCCGCCGGAATAGAGCGCCCGAAACGGCGCGGGGCAGAACTCGAGCACGTCATGCAACTCGACCGGCACACCGGGGGCCAACTGCCCGAAGGCGTCACAGATGGCCCGCGCGGCGACGTTGTGGCCGGCGCCGGCGGTGGCCGTGAGGATCACAATCGGTCGCTGGCTCATGAACGTAAATCCCTGGCGGCGCCCGCGCGCGGCCCGGCGCCCATTCTCGCCCGCAGTCGCTCCGGCAGCCCGGCCGCCAGTCGCGCCAGCGATTCTACCGCCTCCGCCAGGGTCAGGCGCGGGCCGGGGTGCGGGCTGACGAGCAGGTCGAGCCCGGCCGGAAGGCGCTCGCGGGTCAGTCGAAACGCCTCGCGCAGCACGCGCTTGACCCGGTTGCGCTGCACGGCCCCGCCGTGGCGCCGCCCCACCGTCAGGCCCAGGCGCGTGAACCCCAGCACGTTGGGCAGCGCCCAGATCACCAGCCGCCGGTCGACGACGCGCACCCCTTGGCGCATCACGCGGCGGAAATCCCGCGTGGCGACGAGGCGCAGCCGCCGGGGAAACGACCGCGCCGGCGACGGGGGCGTATCAGGCGGACGCGGTTCGGATGAAGCCGATGCTGGCGGTGTGGCCATGAAGGAAGTTCCTGTCGCCGATCGGCCCGATCTCGCCGGCACAGAAGAGCCCCGCGAGGGGGGCCGGGCAGGCGCGCGTCACGGCCTGGGCATCGTGGTGGGGCTGGTCGAAGAGCCGCGTTCCGCGGCCGTTGCAACTGAAGAGCAGCGAGCCGACGGCGTCGCGCGGGGCGCGGGCGAGCATTTCGTCGAGCTCTTCCTGGGCCGAGCGGGCGTCGCGCACGTGGAACTGCACCGTGACGCCGACGCGGACGTAGTCGTTGACTTCCAGCTCACCGGTGTCGGGGTCGAGTCGCACCAGGTTGCGGATGAGGAAATCGCCGCGGCCGAAGCTGGCGCGCTGCTCGTTGAAGGCAAACCCGATGAGCAGCCCGCGGCGCATCAGGTCGCGCTCCTCGTCCGAGCCGGACGCGATCAGGTCGCGCAGGACGCGCAGCGGCGTCTGCCCGCCCAGGCGCTGGATGACGTTGCAGTGGCCCTCGGTGATGATCCAGGGTTGGCCGATCGGCCGGCAGCCCTGCGAGACAACGCAGTCGAGTTGCACGCCGGCGCCGAGCGCCAGCCCGGCCAGGCCGTGGCGCAGCGTCTGGCCGTCGAAGATGATGGCGCTTTGGCGCGGTCCCTTGGCGCCGGAGGCCATTCCACCGACGACCGGGCGCCCCGGGTACGCGTCCGCGAAGCGCTGGAGCACGTCGAGCGGATCGACGCTGAAGGGGTCGGCCAGAAGAACGAAGGAGGGCCGCGCGCCCGCATCAAGGCCCAGGTGCTCGTGCAGCCCCGCCGGTGAATCGAGCCGCTCAAGGTCCTCGTGGCTCAAGTGAAACGAACGCGCCCGGGCGCCCGGCAGGTGCGCCGCCCACAGCGCGACCACCGGCTCGTTCTCGTATTCCAGGCCGTCGCCGATGACGCCTTCGCCGGTCGCGCCGATCATGGCCCGCGGCCGCAGAAGCTCGTGGACCTGGAGGGCGATGCGCTCGACGGCGCGGCCGGCGTGCGTGCTGGCCAGCAGCAGCGCCAGGTCGACCGGCTTGCCGTGCAGCTCCGCGCGGGCCTCTTCGACGAGCTCGCGCGCCGTTCCGGGCCCGGGCGGCCGCGCGGAAAGGCTGACGCAGCAGCGTCCCGTTACAGGTGGAATCATCCTCGTATTGTATTCAATCGGGGCTCGCCTGGGGCGGCGGCCGGCTCGCGACCCTCAGCCGTTCCTTACCAGCTCAGGCGCCGCCGGCTGCGATAGCGCAGCCCGATCGCCAGCCCGTTCATGGTCAGGGTGATGATCAGCAGCACGACGCCGGCGGCGGCGGCGTTGGCGTGGAAGTCCGGGTTGGGCCGGCTGACCCACTGGTACATCTGGATGGGCAGGACGGTGAAGTTGGACCAGAGCCACTCGAAGTTGACGTAAGGGGGCTGCTGGTGGACCGGGCTGGGCGGCAGGAAGCCGATGTAGGCCATGGCGCCGATGGTCACGAGCGGGGCAGTCTCGCCGATGGCGCGCGACATGGCGATGATGGCCCCGGTGAGGATGCCGCTCATCGAGTAAGGCAGCACGTGGTGCCAGACGGTCTGCCAGCGCGTCGCACCGAGCGCGTAGGCGGCCTCGCGGATGCCGTTCGGAATGGCGCGGATGGACTCGCGCGTCGAGACGATGACGATCGGCAGGACGAGCAGGCCCAGGGTCAGGCCGGCGGTGAGGACGCTGTGCCCAAGGTGCAGTTGATACACCAGGAGCCCGAGGGCCATCAGTCCCCAGATGATCGACGGCACGCCGGCCAGGTTGGCGATGTTGATCTCGATCAGGGCGGTCAGCCAGTTGCGCGGCGCGTACTCTTCCAGATAGACGCCGCTGGCGATGCCCAGCGGCAGCGCCGTGCAGGCCGTGACGAGCATGACCAGGCAGGTGCCGACGATGGCGGACTTGGCGCCGGCGCGCTCGGCGAAACGCGACGGGAAGGCCGAGACGAACTGCCAGTTGAGCCGCCCGGCGCTGTCCATGATCAGCTCGGCCACGAGCGTCACCAGCACGCCGAGCGACAGCGCGATCAGCACGGCGCCGAGCAGGAGAAACCCCGTGTCAATCACGCGGCGCCACAGCGATTGAGAGCCGTCGAAACCCATCGGGCTAGTACGCCTCCCGATACCGCCGCTGGATCAGGTACCCCAGCACGTTCAGTGTGAGCGTGATGAGCATCAGCACCAGCCCGACCGCGAAGATCGACTGGTACCCCACGCTGCCGTGCGGCAGGTCGCCGAGGCTGACCTGCACGATGAACGCCGTCAGCGTCGCCGCCGGCTTGGTCGGGTCCAGCGTCAGCGTCGGCTGCATCCCGGCGGCGATGGCGACGATCATCGTCTCGCCCAGGGCGCGCGACACCGTCAGGATGTACGCCGCCGTCGCGCCCGAGAGCGCGGCCGGGAAGACGATACGCCACGCGACCTGGATGCGCGTCGCCCCCAGCGCGTAGGCGCCTTCGCGCAGCGCCCGCGGCACGGCGCGCATGGCCTCCTCGCTCAGCGACGTCACGTACGGGATCACCATGATCCCCATCACCAGCCCGGCGCTGAGCATGTTGAAGCTCGGCAGCCACGGGATCACCCGTTGCAGCGCCGGCGTGACGAACAGCAGCGCGAAATAGCCGAAGACCACCGTCGGCACGGCGCTCAGCAGCTCCAGCACCGGCTTGACCAGCTCGCGCACACGCGGTGAGGCATACTCGCTCAGCCACACCGCGCACACCGTCCCCACAGGCACCGCCACCAGCAGCGCCACCACCGTCGTCACCAGCGTGCCCGCCACCAGCGGCAGCACGCCGAACCGGGCATTGGCAAAGAGCGGCGTCCACTCGGTGCCGGTGAGGAACTCGATCGGTGACACGTGGCGGAAGAAGGGCAGCGACTCGAAGACCAGCAGGCCGACGATGCCCAGCGTCACCAGGACCGACGACAGGGCGGCCAGGAGCAGCACGAACTCGATGGCGCGCTCGCCCAGGCGGCGCACGCGGCTCGGACGGAAGACGGCTTCGCCGGCACGCAGCTTCTGTGCCGGGCCGCGAGGCCGCAGGGCCCGGGGCGTTCCAAGTCCCGAATCCACAAGTTGCCCCATACCCGACCCACCCGTCAACGCGGAGCAGTCGCCAACGGCCGGTTGAAGAGCTCATCCACGTGCAGCCCGGTCTCGGGATGACCGCCGAAGGCCGTGCCGACCTGCCTGGCGGCCAGGCGCTCCTGGCCCTTCTTGTAGGCGTCGGCGGGGAGAGGAATGTACTTGACCTCGCGGGCCAGGTCGGCGCCGTGGGCCAGGTAGAACTCGACGAACTTCTGAACTTCGGGGCGTTCCAGCGACTTCCTGTTCACGTACAGGAAGATCGGCCGCGAGAGCGGCGCGTACTGCCCGTTCATCACCGTCTCCAGTGAGGGCGGCACGGCCTCGCCCTTCGGGTTGACGATCGGCACGGCCTTGAGCTTGCCGCGGTTGGCCGCGTAGTAGGCATACCCGAAATAGCCCAGGCCGCTCTTGTCGCCGGCGATGCCCTGCACCAGCGTGTTGTCGTCCTCGCTGGCGGTATAGTCGCCGCGGCTGGCCTTCGCCTTGCCGACGATCGCCTCGGTGAAGTAGTCGAACGTGCCCGAGTCGGCCCCGGCGCCGTAGAGCTTCAGCGGCTCGTGCGGCCAGCCCTCGCGCACCTGGCTCCAGTGCGTGATCTTGCCCTGGGCCTCCGGCTCCCAGATCTTCTTGAGCTCCGCGATCGTCAGTTTGTCCACGAACTTGTTGGCCGGGTTGACCATCACCGTCAGCGCGTCGAACGCGATCGGCAGCTCGATGTACTCGATGCCCGCCTTCTGGCATTCCTGCATCTCGCTCGCCAGGATCGGCCGCGAGGCGTCGCAGATGTCGATGTCCCCCCGGTAGAATTTCTTGAATCCCCCGCCCGTTCCCGAGACGCCGACGACGACCTTGAAGGCCCCCCGCGTCTCGCTCTGAAACTCCTCCGCCACCGCCTCGGTGATCGGAAACACCGTGCTCGATCCGTCGATCCGCACGATGCTCTGCGCCTGCGCCGCCACGGCCAGCAGCAACGCCGCCGGCGCGACCCCCCACATCGGCCTGAAACGGATCGTCTTCATCGCTCGGTTCTCCTGCTGCGTCCCTTGGCCCAACGCGCGGCGAGACGCCGTCAATCCGCGACGGACGGAGAACCACCCCCGCCCGGCATGTCGGGCGCAGCGCCCCCTGCGCAGCGCCCAATACCTTAGGCTCGCCCCAGGCTGTAAAGGGCCCGCGAGCGAGGTGTTAAGAGTTGATTAAGCCGGCCTGCGGCCTGTCCGCAGCCCCGGCGAACGAGGACTCGGCGCCGAAGCCCCTGGGTATGTCACCTACGCCTGCAAACGCTGCATCATCTCCGCGAAGCGCTCGAACCGCAGCGATTGCGGCCCGTCGCTCAACGCCTGGCCCGGGTCGGGATGAATCTCGACCATCACGCCGTGCGCCCCGGCGGCGAGCGCCGCCACGGCCATCGGCGCGACCCAGCGCCAGGCGCCGACGGCGTGCGAAGGGTCGCAGATGATCGGCAGGTGGCTGCGCTCGCGAACGACAGGGACAGCCGCCAGGTCGAGCGTGTTGCGGGTGGCGGTCTCGAAGGTCCTGATTCCGCGCTCACACAGGATCACCTGCTGGTTGCCGTGGGCCAGGATGTACTCGGCGGCGCCGAGCCACTCGTCGATGGAGCTCATCATGCCGCGCTTGAGCAGCACGGGGCGGTCGATGCGTCCCAGCTCCTTGAGCAGCGAGAAGTTCTGCATGTTGCGGGCGCCGAGCTGGAGCACGTCGGCCCGCCGCGCCACGGGCTCGATGTCGGCGGGGTGCATCACTTCGGTGACGATCGGCAGGCCGTAGGCGCGTCCCGCCTCTTCGAGCCATTCGAGCGCGTCGTAGCCATGGCCCTGAAAGGCGTAGGGCGAGGTGCGCGGCTTGAAGCAGCCCCCGCGGAGCATGTCGCCGCCGTGCTCTTTCACGACGCGGGCGCACTCGAGGATCATCTCGCGGGATTCGACGCTGCACGGGCCGGCGATGACGATGGGCCGGGCGGCGCCGCCGACCTCCAGCGGCCCGACGCGGATGACGGTGTCCTGAAGGCGCGTGGCGCGCGAGACCAGCTTGTAGGGGGCCTTCTGGAGCGATTGCAGGACCGAAGGCGAAACGGGCCCGCACGCGCCCTGCTCGACCGCGCCGCCGGCGCCGGGAGTGCTGCGCGGGTCGGCGCTCGTCGCGGGCGCGTGGCCGGCGGGTCGCGGCTCGACCGGCTGGGTCTCGCGCGAGGTGCGCGACGGGTAGCTGCCCAGCACCTTGAGCACGCTGGTCTTCCCGGCCAGCTCGCGCAGGGCCTGCTGGACGCGCGGCTCGGCCAGGTTGCCCTCGAAATCGACGTAGAACAGGTACTCCCACGGGTTGTTCGGCCGCGGGCGCGACTCCAGCTTGGTCAGGCTCAGGTGCTGCGCCGCCAGGATGTTGAGGCACGCCAGCAGCGCCCCCTCCTCGTGCTTCGTCGCGAAGATCAGCGACGTCTTGCACGGAATGCGCAGGTCGTACTTCAGCGGCGACGCCGCCACCACCACGAAGCGCGTGTAGTTCTCACGCTGATTGGCGATGTCCCGCCGCACGACGTGCAGGCCGTAGCGCCCGGCGGCATCCTGGCTGGCGATCGCGGCCTGCGACAGGTCGCGCTCGTCGCGCACCTTCTCCGCCGCCAGCGCCGTGTTCGGGAACGACTCGATATGGCAGTCGCTCAGCGTGCGCAGGAACTCGCTGCACTGCGCCAGCGCCTGCGGATGGGAGTAGATGCGGCGGATGTTGCACAGCGGGACCGGCTCGAGCGCCACCAGGCAGTGCTCGATCCGCAGCACTTCCTCCCCCACCAGCGCCAGGTCCATCCGCGCCAGCAGGTCGTACGCCTCGTTGATCGAGCCGGCCGTCGTGTTCTCGATCGGCAGCATGCCGTAGTCCGCCGTGCCGTCGCGCACCGCTTCCAGCACGTCGGCAAAGGTCGCCAGCGCGCGGCAACTGACGGCGGCGTCATGGGCCGCGAAGTGCTTCGTGGCGGCCAGGTGGCTGTAGGCGCCCTCGCCGCCCTGGTAGGCGACGACGATCTCGCTGCGCTTCCGGTCCGGGTTGTGCCGCCGGACCAGCCCCTCCTGCTGGGCGCGCAGCGAGTGGTCGAGTATCTCGCGGAAGACGCGGGTGACGAAGTAGCCGTCGAGGCCGACGGCGCGGGCCTGGGCCGCGAGGCGCGCCAGCAGGTCCTGCTCGCGCGCCCGGTCGCGCAGGGCCAGCGGCTCGTCGAGCTTCAGCTCACCGATGCCGGACACGAGCGCCTGCCGGGCGGCCAGCGCCTCGATGATCCGCGCGTCGATCGCGTCCAGCCGGCCACGCAGCTCCTCAAGCCGCTCACTCATCTTGCTGACCCCCACGGAAACCCGCGCCGCGCGCCTCTGTCCAGGCCGGCCGCCGGCCGCGGTTCATGAACCGGCGGTACATGAATACTAGGCCACCACGATCGCCCGGCGGCGGCGTCTTCTTCCGCCGGCGGGCTCTGCCGACGCCCCGGGTGCCGCTCGCGGGCGGATTATGGGTCGGGCGCGGTACAATCCAGAGCATGGCTGAGCCGATCGACGATGCGGCAACATCCGCCGGCGGCAGTCCGATCACGCAGGAAGACTGCGTCCGCTGTGGTGCGTGCTGCTTTCTGGGCTACGACGTGCTGCTCAGCCCCGGCGAGGCCGACTATTTCGATCGCCGGCCACACCTCGTCTCACTGACGGTCGTTCACCGGTTGAGCAACGGCATGGAGCTGCGCTTTCTGCGGAAGCGGGCTGACGAGCGATGCATCTGCCTCGAAGGTCGCCTGGGTGCCGTGCGCTGCTCGATCTACGACGAGCGGCCCGGACTGTGCCGCGAGTTCGAGCCCGGCTCGCCCGACTGCCTGGCCGCCCGGCGGAAGATGGGGCTGGAGAGCTGAGCCACGCGACCCCGCCCACCTGGCGCCACCAAGCCGCGAGCGCAGCCCACGAGCCGCGAGCGCCAGCGAGTGGCGTCGCGACCGACGCGTCAACGAGCCGCGAGCGCCAGCGAGTGGCGTCGCGACCGACGCGCCAACGAGCCGCGAGCGCCAGCGAGTGGCGTCGCGACCGACGCGCCAACGAGCCGCGAGCGCCAGCGAGTGGCGTCGCGACCGACGCGTCAACGAGCCGCGAGCGCCAGCGAGTGGCGTCGCGACCGACGCGTCAACGAGCCGCGAGCGCCAGCGAGTGGCGTCGCGACCGACGCGTCAACGAGCCGCGAGCGCCAGCGAGTGGCGTCGCGACCGACGCGTCAACGAGCCGCGAGCGCCAGCGAGTGGCGCGCTTGGCACCATCGCTCCCATTCGAACAGCGACCGCATTGCCTTTACTCCACTCGCTGGCGCTCGCGGCTCGTGGGCTGGCGCTCGCGGCTCGTGGGCTGGCGCTCGCGGCTCGTGGGCTGCGCTCGCGGCTCGTGGGCTGGCGCTCGCGGCTCGTGGGCTGCGCTCGCGGCCCCTAGATCCGCTCGCGCTCAGGCGGAGCGGGCCGGCGGCGCATTCGGGCCGAGCCTGCGATCGTCGCCGAATCGCCGCGTGATGCCCGTCGCGTCGAGGTGCTCCGCGATCGGCACCATGTACTTCCTCGTCGTGCCCAGCAGGTCGCGCATCTGCGCAACGGTCAGGCTCCCCTGCCGGCGAAGCGCGGCTACGACCGTCTCCACCAACTCGGCCCGCCGCTCGTGATGCAGCCAGACCCCGTCACCGACGCGCACCAGCTCGCCCCGGACCGCCGCGAGCTTCAACAACTCGTCGATGCGCCGCGCGCTCTGCGGCGTGCGACACGTCAACGCCTCGACCGCCGGCGGTGAGAAGCCGCCAGCGCGAAACTCCGCGAGCAGCGCCTCGTACAGCCGCTCGTCCGCCGCGGCCATTCGCGGCTTGTGCCCGCGCGGCGTGACGTGCCCGGCGTCGATGGCGAAGCGACCCTCGGAGATCAACCAGTCCGCGAGCGCCCCGCGCAGCCGCGCCGGGCAGCCGCGCGGCATCCATCGCGGCCATTCGCCCAGCGGCACCCCGGGCGAGCGCGCGTGCTGCGCCAGGTGCTCGCGCAGCCGTCGCTCGAGAAAGGCGACGATCTCGGCCAGCACGTCGGCATGAATGAACAGGCCGGCGCCCGCCGATTCCAGCCGGTGAACGCGCCGCTCCGCCACCAGCCGCTCGCATTCGGCCGCGACCTGCTCGTGGCTGGCGACGCCGAGCCGCGCCGCCAGCCGCCGCGTGTCGCACTCGCGCCATCCCTGCCCGCGGATGATCGCTTCCAGCCGCGAGCGCAGCGGCCCATCGAGCAGCGCTCGGAGCATCCCGACGTCCGGCGGATGGCGCGCCGTCCACCGCCGCACACCACCGCACAGGAACATTCCGCCGCCGATCGTGCGCGTGCCGGCCTCGTCGCGCAGGACGAATCGCTGCCGGCCGGTGGCGACGAGCGGCTCGGCGGCCAGCAGTTGGCCGAAGACGCCGCGGAGGGTCGGCTCGGCGGGCGGATCGAGCAGGCGCAGCTCGGCCAGCAGCTCGCTGGTGGCCGTGTGCAGCCTGAGCCGCAGCCGGCGCCGGCGGGCGCGGCCGGGCATTCGCAACGTCGCGATCCAGACGTCGTACACGCTCGCCGGCTCGAGGAACCCGGGCGTGCTGAGCACGCAGCCGCGATGAGCGTCCTCGGCCGCGACTCCCGCCAGGTTCACCGCCAGGCGCATGCGGCCGGCGGCCTCGGCGCGGCCGACATGGTGCGATTGAAGCCCGCGCACGCGGACTCGCCGCGGCCCGGGCCAAAGCTCGAGCTCGGCCCCGATGCCGACCTGCCCGTGCGCCACGGAGCCCGTCACCACCGCGCCCCGGCCCGCGACGGTGAACGATCGATCAACCGGCAGCAGGAACCAGTCGGCCGCGACATCGTCGCTCCGGCGCTGCCGGGCGCGTTGCGAGATCGCGGCGCGCAGGGCGTCGAGGCCGGCGCCGCTCTCGGCGGAAGTGTGCACGACCGCGATCGGCGCCAGGTCGAGCCCGGCCAGCAGCTCGCGCGCCTCGCGCTCGACCTCTTCGGCCCAGCCCCGGTCCACGAGGTCCGTCTTGGTAATCACCACGATGAGCTCGCGCACACCGAGCAGGCTCAGCAGCTCGGCGTGCTCGCGCGTCTGGGGCATGACGGAGTCGTCGGCGGCAACGATCAGCAGGGCCAGGTCGACGCCCGCGGCGCCGGCGACCATGTTGCGGACGAAGCGCTCATGTCCGGGAACGTCGACGAACCAGACGTCGCAATCGTCAATCCGGACGTAGCCGAAGCCGAGGTCGATCGTCATGCCGCGCGCCTTCTCTTCGGGCAGACGGTCGGGATCGGTGCCGGTAAGGGCCAGCACCAATCGGCTCTTGCCGTGGTCGATATGGCCGGCGGTTCCGACGATGAGCTGCGGCGCGTGATCCATCAAGCCGGATTCTATCAGACGCGGCGGCGCCGAGGCTCGCCGTCCGCCCGGTCCGGCGCGCGCTTTATCGCCTGTCCAGGTTGATATTTACGAATCGACGCACCTAGAACTGAGATGAGGGTCGAGCGCCTTCGCGCTCCGTCGTCTTGTTCCCTTTGGGGACGCCCCGCAGGAGGGATCGCAGTCATGTTGCGCTTACTCGTCGCGGCCTGCTTGCCGATGCTGACCTTGCCGGCCTACGCCGGCCTGATCGATCTCAACTCCCTCCCGCACGGAACGGTCGTGACCGACCAGTTCGTGCCGAGCGACGGCGTAACGGTCAGCGCCGTCAACTACAACCGCGACTTCCACATCGCCGGAATCTTCGACACGCGGCAGACGGGGACGTCGGCCCCGGGGCTCGAGGGTCCGCCCTGGGCCGGGGGAAACCTCGCGCCGGATACGATCGTCGGCAACGCGCTCATCATCGCCCAGAACGACCTGATGGACCAGAACGGCCTGCTGACCGACCCGGACGACGAGGGCTCTCAGCCCGCCGGCGAGCTTATTCTCGACTTCGAGTCGCCCGCGACGCTGATCGGCTTCGACGTCGTCGACATCGACACGCCCACGCAGTTCTACGCGATCGCCTTCTACCTCGGCGGGCAGTTCCAGAAACGCATCTCATTCCCCGAGTTCATCAACCCCAACTCGCCGTTCTACGACGCGTCGGTGTCGTTCGGCGACAACCATGCCAACCGCATTCAGCCGATCACCGCGGCGCAGCTCCAGATCAGCGGCTTCGACCGCGTGGTCTTCGAGATGGGCGGCTCGGGCGCAATCGGCAACCTGGTGCCGGAGCCGGCTTCGCTGCTGCTGCTGGCGCTGGGGGGGGCGGCGCTCATCGGCCGGCGCATCTCGAGGGGCTGATTCGAAACTCGGTACGGACCTCGGCGCTCGCTCGTGTCACACTACTTGCGCGCGCTCGCGTCTCGTAGCGCCGCACGCGCCGCTCACTCGCGCTCGCGTCTCGTAGCGCCCGACGCACGGTAGTCGCTTGCTCGCGCTCGCGGCCCATGGGCGCAGACATCTCACGAGCCTCTCCCGATCCGAGCCGCGCCCGTCAGGAAGCGGTTGCGAAAAGAGGACCTGCCGTTTCCATCGGGCTACGGCCGGCCGATCTCCAGCGTCGCGCTCTCGAACAGCGTCCACGGATCGGCCGCGTCCAGAAGCTGCACATACAGCCGCATGCGCAGCGGTACCAGCAGGTCGGAGCCGACCGGCGTCGGCGTCACGAGGTTTCCGGCGTAATCCCGGACCACGAGCTGATCGGCCGTCACCCCCGGGAGCCGCAGTTGAAGCGGCGGGTTCGCCGCCGTCGGCCACAGCGTGACGAACCAGTCGTCGCGGATCGCGGTGTCGCACATGAACGCGCGCACCAGCGGGCTGTCGCCGGCGACGGCGAGGCGCGAGACGGGCGCGAAGTGCTGGTTGCCGGCCTCATCGGCGAAGTGCATGAAATCCTTGCGCGGCTCGCGCGCCGCAAGCCGCGCCGCGTACGGCAGCTCTCCGCCAAGGCGCAGTCCCTCGTACTTCTTGATGAGGTGCAGGTTGGCGTCGGCGTGGAGCCAGTCGGCCAGCGAGACCATCCACAGGATGAACACGACCGGCATGTCGTACGCGGCGCTCTTGGCCAGCAGGTACTCGAGGTCGTCGGGCGTCGCGTGCGGCAGGGCCGGGTGGTTCAGCGGCGCCCAACCCATCTGGCGCGGGCTCGGGTCCAGCGGATCCTGCCACATGCGCTCGAGGCAGCGGTCAACCTCGGCCTTGAATGCCGCCTGGTCCAGGTAGAAATCTGTCTGCCCCCACAGCGCCACCAGCGGCCACAGGAAGCCCGTCACGTGCGCCGATGACTCCAGGTAGACCGGCGGCGACTGAAACGCCCCCAGCTTGATCCGCAGCATGTTCACGGCCTTGGCCGTCGTGTACCAATAGGGCAGCGGCACCTCCTCCATGCTGTCGGCGTAGACGAAATCGAACCCCGCCCCCGCGACGGCGGCCGCCACCTCCGTGCATTGCAGCTCCACGCCCCCGGCGTCGAAGCTCCACTGATAGCCGGTAGCGTCGGCGACGGTGACGAGGCGCCCGATGGTCGAACCGGGCATGTGCAGTTGCGGACCGAGCCCGCCGGGGCCGGTCTGGTTCTTGGCGCGGACGAACGGGCCGACGAAGCCGTAGGGCGGAGCGTCGGTCTTCAGCGACGTGTACTCGATGATCTCGCCGTTGATGGCGACGTCGCGCTGTCCGGGCTGCGTGGGCCAGCCGCTGGGCGGGTCGACCGTCTGGATGAGGCCGCTGACCTGCGACGGCGTCACCGGCGCCGCCAGCAGCACGCTGCGGTCGCGGCGGATCAGCGGATGGCATCCGGCGTAGATGTGGTTGATCGAGTTCAACGGAATGATGGTCGGCAGCGCGTGTGCGCCCACCAGCAGGCCCTCCGCGTGACACGCGTCGACCCAGGCCCGCAGGTTCGCGACGGTGCCCCAGACGTCCGGCGGCGCATAGCCGCGGCGGGCATCGGCCCAGACGTTGCGGAAGAGCATGATGCGGCCAACGCCGGACTTCTGCGCCGCTTCGAGCACCAGCCCGCCTTCGCCGATCCCCATCTGCGCCAGGTACAGGCACGAACGCCGCAGGGCCGGGTTGTCGCGCGCCGCCATCCCGAGCGGGATGGAGAGATCCGCTTCGACCTGCCGCGCGATCTCGATCAGCGCCGCGTCATTCGCGTCGCAGGCCATCAGCGCCACGCTCCGCCCGGCCCCGAGCGGCGGGGCCAGCGCCAAGCCCGTGTGCGCCAGCGCGTGCAGGTAGCCGCCGGCGGCGTTGGGGCCGGCGTAAACCTGCGTGTGGGGGTCGAGGTCGTAGAGGCCGAGATAGCGCAGGCGTCCCGAATCGTTGTAGCGCAGGAAGCGCTCGATGGCCCGGTCGATCGAATCGCGGGTCCAGAGATTCACGAAGCGCACGTTCTGGATGCTGCCGGGGTTGGTGACGCCCAGCAGCTCGAAGGCGAGGTAGCGTCCCATGACGCGCACGCGCACCGTCACGACCGGCGCCGGCGTGAGGCCGCCGAAGGTGTACGTGAGCACGTCGCCGGCCTGCGTGAACCCGGTCGGGCTGAGCGTCACGTTGCTGACCTGGATGACGCAGAGGTAGGGCTGATACGCCGGGATAGTGGTCTTGATGCGCTCGACGCCCGTGACGCGGTCGATGATCGACGTGATCTTTCCGTCGGGCCCGATCGTCAGTTGTAGGTCTTCAGAAACGAACGTCGCAGAATGTGAGAGCGGACTCGACACGGCCATGGCGAGCACGGCCCACGTCGCCCGCGGCGACCTGCCTGCACAGCTTCTCACGATCTCTGCTTCCTTCCCCCCGGGCGACCCCGCCCGGGTCTGCACACGGTCCGCTCGCCCCTCGCCGACCGCTTACGGCTCCGCTTTTCGCTGTCGGAGAAACACGCCCTTCGCTGCGGTCCTGGCCCGCTTCGAGGCCCGCCGAGCGAGGGCGACACTGTTGGCCTGGGAGAGTACCCGATCCGCGCAGCCGATGCCACCCCGTTTGTCCGCAGCGACGGAAGCTTGACAGACTCGCCGGCGAGGCGGATACTGCCGCTCGGGGCGTACGGCAGCGGCTGCGCAACGGGTTCCGTGCGAGGTGTTTCATGCGGATGCTGATGGCGATGGGGTTGTTCGTCGGTCTGCTCGGCCTGACCGGCTGCAACGGCATGGTGCTGAGCTACGAAGAGCGACAGAACATGTACGCCCAGACGATTGACACCGATCTGCGTCAGCTTGTGGACGACTGGGACGCCTTCTGGCTGGCCGAGCGCTCTCACAGCCGGCTGACCGAGTGGTACACGCGCTAGTCCCGCGGGGCCGGGGGGCCGGCGGGCGTCTGATCTGACCGCGCCGGGCCGCGCATGCGTTCGAACCCGACACCGCAATCGCGCGCAGCGCGCTCCCTGCCGTCAGCGCCCTCTGCGCCCACTGCGCCTACTGCGCCGTGGCGCCGCCCCGTGCTCTATCCGAACGTCTACGTCTGGTATGTGCTGCTGTCGGCCCTCGACATCATGTTGACGTGGACCATCCTGCACCTCGACGGCGTCGAACTCAACCTGCTCGCCGACTGGGTCATTCATCACGGCGGCCTGCCGGGGATGGTGTCGTACAAGTTCGTGCTCGTACTGCTGGTCGTGGCCATCTGCGAGGTCGTCGGCCGGCGGCGCGACCGGGTCGGGCGGCGGCTGTCGGAGTGGGCCGTCGCGATCACCGCCATCCCGGTGGGCGTGGCTTTCGGGCAGCTCGCGCTCGACGTGCTCGACCTGATGGCGCATTGACCCGAACGGCGGCGAGCAGGAGGTTCGGCGTGCCCGGATGCCCCTGCGAGACCGTAGCGCCGTGACGCCGGCCCGACGCGCCGCGAGCGCCCGCGCGTGCCGCCGCAATGGGCCCTCAGGGCCGCTCCGCCGCGGCGCGCTGGGCGCGCGTCGGGATGCGGTCGAGTCGCGCCTTGAGTTGCTCGAAGAGGCGTTCAGCCGGACCGTGGCGGCGGGTGGCCGCGGGCTGCGAAGCCGTGGGCGGGCTTGTGCCGCGGGGGGCTCGCGGGTCATCCCGAAGGCGGTCGCGCTGGGCGACGGCGCTGCCGAAGATGCGCCAGGCCTGCTGCTGCTGATCGGGGTTGAGCCTGTAGCGCTCGATGAAGCCGCGCACGTAGGCGGCCCACGGATCGTCGGTTATTCGTGGCTCGGGGGCTGCCGCGGGCGCGCGGCGAGGCGCGCCGTCACGCGGCGGCGGCTGGCCGGTGGGTGGGTCGTCGCGCGGCGGCACCTGGCCGGGCGCCCGGCGGGCGGGGTCTCGCGCCGCGGGCGCGGCGCCGTCGGGATCAGCACCTTCGGCCGCGTCGGCGTCGTGCGGCCGCGCGGTGCGATTCTGGATCGGGTCGTCCTGCAAGCCCCACTGCGCCGGGGTCCAGCGCCCCGCGCGCCACTCCGCCAGGCCCTCGCGGGCGCGTTCGACACGCCGATTGGCGGCGGCGAGGTCGGCGGCGGCCAGGTCGCGCTGCTCGGGATCGAGCTGCTCGGCGAAGTCGGCGGCGGCCCGGTTCATGGCGCGCTGCGCGTCCTCAATGACCGGCGTGGCGAGCTCGGCCCAGCGCGCAACCTGCTCAGGGCTGATGGGCTCACCGGCGGCGCGGGTGGCGATGATCTCCGGCGCGTACTGCATGATGCGGTCCATGTTGCGCTGAAAGATGCCCATCGACTCGCGCATCACGCGCCGTCGCAGCCAGTCCTCCTGGACGCCGTCGAGCAGGTAGCGATCGCCGATCATCGACACGAACGCGTCGAAGCGGCCGCTTACGTCCCACGGCGGCAGGCCCTCGACCGCCTCCATGAGCTCGAGCGAAAACTGGTCCGGCTCCGAGTCCCAGCCGTTCTGCTCATACACGCGGCGGAGCGCGTCCATCAGGTAGCCGTGGTGCTCGCTCCAGTCGCCGAGCTGGCGCGTGCTGCGGATCAGCCGCATGACGTTCGCCGCCAGGCCGCGGTCGCCGCGCTCGTCGAGGCCCGGTGGCTGGGGAAACGGCGCAGAGCCGTCCTGGCCCGCAGCCGGCAGGGCCGCAAAGAAGACCAACGCCAGGATCATGCGCTTCATGGGCGATGCGGCGCAATCGGGCGTCTCTGCGGCGGCCCATCCCGCGGCGCCGTCTGCAAGTGACGGCCTTCCCCGAAGGCGCTTCCGCACATTGTAGCGTGTGTTGCTGGCCGCGCCAGGTTGCGGGCGCGCCTCGTCCGATGGCGCGTGTCGTCGGCGTCACAGCCGCGCGAGTGCGGCCGGCAGACTGCGACCGGAGGCATTCTCGCCGCAGAGGTGAACGCGCACGCCGAGGGCGTCGGCCATCGCGGCCTTGACGGCGAGGGCGCGGTCGGCCGTCTCAGCGTCCGGAGCGTAAACGACCTGGATGTGGTTCGACTGGTGCCGGGCCATCATCTGGTCGCGGTCGATGCCGTAGAGCACCGCGTGCATGATCGGCCATTGCGGCGTCGTGGCGTCCCAGCGGCGCTGGGTCTCCTCGCGCGGCAGCGAGATCGCCTTGCAGCGGCCGATGTCCATGCAGAGGCGCTCGACGGCGGCGCGGCGTCGGCTCGCCGTTTTTCGCGGGCCGGCGCGGCGCGACCCGCGGGCGTTGGTCTCGACGAAGATGCGCGACCAGACGACCTCGCCGGGGCGGGAGACGCCCTTGAGCGTGCCGCCGCCGAGGCGGAAGTACATGGGGGGCTGGCGCTCGCAGACGGCGCCGGCGTAGCCGCCTTCGAAGTGGCTGGCGGGTGCGGCGCCGGAGATCTCGAAGACCCAGACGTACTCGTCGGTCGAGCCGGACGCGTCCTTGTCCGCCCAGCGCAGGTCATGCAGCGTGTTGTCGCCCGGCAGGCCCAGCGCGGACCAGACGCGCTGCGTGATCAGCCCGTCGAGGCCGGCGCATTCATCCACCTCGTTGAAGTGCGTGAGCGGGCGGCCGGCGTAGAGCTCCTTGCCGGCGTCGGGCCCGCTGAGGCCGAGCACGGGCGGGCGCTCCGAGCAGTTCAGAAGCCCCTCGGCCAGGTCGCTCGCGGGGCAGAGGTCCTTGAGGCCCTGCTGGTACTGGATGCCGATGGCGTCGCAGCCGAACTCGGCGGCGATGCGCAGGGCGGCGATGTACATCTTGCATTGCCAGCGGATCTGCGCATCGGTCAGGTCGGTCTCTTCAATCGGGCCCGTGCGGAACTGCACGCCGCGCTCGTCGAGCCAGCGCCGGACCGCGTCAGCCTCGCGGTCGGGAACCTGCGTCATGGCGTAGTAGAGCGCCGACTGGCTGAGGCGTTCCTTGTAGGCGCCGGCGGCGTGGAGCAGCGCGTCGGGGATTATGGCGTTGTACATGCCCATGCAGCCCTCGTCGAAGACGCCGAGGATCGCGGGGCGCTCGAGGAGCTGCTGCGCGAGGGCGCGGCCGAGCTTGCGCTCGCGGCGCGGCAGGTCGTCAGCGTCGAGCCGCCGGACGTGCGACAGATCGTGCTTGATGCGGCCGCGATTGAGCCACTGGCGCAGCCTGGCGCGGAAGGCGGGGGCGGCGAGGTCTTCGCCCCAGAGCAGGGAGCAGTCGACTCCGGCCTTGGTGAGGGAGCCGCGGAGGTTGAGAGCGCCGACCAGACCCGGCCAGCGGCCGGACCAGTTGGCGAGAATGAGAATCGGTCCGCGATGCCGGGCGAGGCCCATGAGAACGTGGTGGGAGTATTGCCAGACGGCCTCGGCGACGACCAGCGGCGCGTCGGGGTGAATGCGCGAGAAGACCTCGCGGCCCTGGGCCTGCGAGGCGATGAAGCCGGGTGCGCCGGCGGGTCCGCCGGTTTCGGCGCGGACGAGCTTCCAGCCGAGCTCGTCGAAGGCCCGGGCCGCGTCGGCCTCGAGCGCGAGCTGGGCGGGCCAGCAGGCGATGTTGGCCGACTCGCGCAGGTCGCCCGAGGCGACCAGGACGGCGGTGCGCCTGGGAACGGACTTGATCCTTGCGGGCTCAGGGAGCGCATATGCGGACCTGGCTTTTCTGGCCACCTTGGTCGACTCCGGGCGACGGTTTGCTTGTCGTTGGGCAGAGAACGCCAGCCCATTATGGCGCACCCCGGCCGGGGCGTAAACGGCACCAATGCCCCGCGCTGCTCGGGATCGAGCTGCTCGGCGAAGTCGGCGGCGGCCCGGTTCATGGCGCGCTGCGCGTCCTCAATGACCGGCGTGGCGAGCTCGGCCCAGCGCGCAACCTGCTCAGGGCTGATGGGCTCACCGGCGGCGCGGGTGGCCCAGGGGGGCCGGCCCGGCCTCTTTGCGCTGTGCGAGCTGCGGCTGGGCGAAGCGGCGGGCCACGGCGTAGATCAGGTTCAGACGCAAACGGACAGAGAACCGGCGCTCGAGGAAAGCGAGCGCTTGACATTGCCCTGTTTTGATGTATCTTATGCTAAGAGGCTGGCGGATGACCGCTCCACTCCGAACAGCCGGTCCACTCCGAACAGCCGGTCCACTCCGAACAGCCGGTCCACTCCGAACAGCCGGTCCACTCCGAACGGCGATGGAGGAAGACCAATGAAGGGAATGTTGCTCGTACTGATGGCGTTGGTGGTTGTTGGTCCCATGGCTGCTGCGCTGGCTTGGGTGATCTGCGATCACCATGGGTTGTCTGGAAAGGACTGCAATAATCCGGGGCAGTGCGTCAACGCATGTGCGGCGAAGTGTCCGTCGCTTCAGTCATGCTACCAGTGCTGCGTTGGCTTTGCGCCCGATCCGAACGCGTATAACGCATGCAGGAGTTATTGCGATGATGTCTGGACCGGCGGCGGTGGTTGACGTGGTCAGGGGAGTCGTGCTTGCGGGATTGGCTAGCGCCGTTGCGTTGGGCCAGACCGCCTCGGAGCGTCGGCTTCCGTTTACCGAGTCCTACCCGCGTACGCGCGAGGGGGCGGCGGCATATGGCCAGGGAAAAGGCGAGCTGGTGTCGCATGGAGATGGGCTGGCGCCCGAGTTGCTTCGCATGACGCAGGAGCGGATGGGTCTGTGGGAGGCTCGCTTCCTGGGCGGCGACATCGCCGACGCGGCAACGGTCGAGGGAATGATTGACGAACTGTATTTCGACTGCGGCGATCCCAGCCTGAACGCCGCGTTTCAACACTCATTCGTTCAGGTCGTCCTGGCCCCGGCGAGCCGCTGGCCGGCTGAGCGTTTGCCGGACCGGTTACGGCGGCGGCTGGCGGAGGGGCTGGCGGAGTACGTGGGGGCCGGCGGGGCGAGTTGGGTGCCATTCGCACGGGCGGACACGGCCGCAGTGATGCGCCGGCTTGCGGGTGACGATCGCGACTTGGCGGCGAAGGCTGACGAAGTGCTTTCGGACGCCGTGCTTTGGGCGGACGAGTGGGGCGACGCGACGCCGACGACGATGCGTACGTACACGGTGGCTGAGCGCGAGTGGGGCAGCGATTATCGGCTGTGGGCGTACGCGCTCGCGAACCGGATGCCGGCGCTGCCCGACGTTCCGGACAAGCTGCCGCGGGCGTACGCGGAGGCGGTCGAGGCGATTAACCGGGCGATGCCGCCGGAGATGAAGGCAACTGCGTCGCGGGGCGAATGGCCGAGGCGGCTGAGGGATGCGGATCGGCTTGTGCGCGTGGAGCTGGGGTCGGAGTTGCTGGAGAGTGACTTGGCCGCGCGCTTCCTGCTACTGCTTCGCGCCGTTGCCGAAGCTCCCGAGGCTCCGGCGGAGATCGCGGCGTTTGTGGATCGAGCGCTGATCGAAGTCGTGCGTGATGAGCGCGTAAAGAGCGAGTTGCACTGGCGGCTTTGGGAAGGCGCGGTCCGGGCGCTTGGGCATTCCCGGGTGTCGGTGCCGCTGAAACAGTGGATTCAGCGCAGCGCGGCGGAAAAGGAAGACTCGGCTCGGCGGGCGACGGCGCGACGGCTCGTGTTGTTTCTCGATGCGGCCTCGGGTGAGCGCGCGGCGCGGCCGCGTTGATACGCGAACTCGGCCACGGCACTCGCTGGCGCTCGCGGCTGGTAGGCTCGCGAGACCGCGGCTCGCGGCCGAAAGTTCTACGGCTCGCGGGCTACAATGCGGCGATGAGCCGTGCTGCTCCGCTCCTGGTCGCCGCGGGCGTTTCCAAGCGATTCGGCAACACGCAGGCGCTGCGCGACGTATCGGTTTCGTTCCTTGCGGGAGAGGTGCACGCGCTCATCGGCGAGAACGGCGCGGGCAAGAGCACGCTGGGAAAAGTGATCGCCGGCCTGCACGCCCAGGACGCGGGTCACGTGAGCGTGGCCGGGCGGGCGCTGCGGCCGGGGTCGATCGAGGATGCGTTCGCCGCCGGCGTGCGGATCGTTCACCAGGAGCTGGCGCAGTGTCCGGGCCTGACGGTCGCGGAGAACCTGAGCCTGCACGAGCTGCCGACGCGCTGGGGCGTCGTTGACCGCCCGCGGATGATCGAGCGTGCCGCGCGGCTGGTTCACCGGCTTGATCCCGGGATCGACGTGCGCGCGCCGCTGGGGTCGCTGCCGCCCGGGCGGCGTCAGATCGTGCAGATCGCCGGCAGCCTGAACGACCAGCCGGACGGGCGGCGGGCACACGGGTCGGCGGCACGCGTGATCGTGCTGGACGAGCCGACCAGCTCGCTGTCGATGGTCGAGACGCTGCGCCTGCTGGAGATCGTGCGCGAGCTGCGGCGCGACGGGCTGACGGTCGTGTACGTGAGCCACCGGCTGGCCGAGGTGTTCGCCGTGTGCGACCGGGTGAGCGTGCTGCGCGACGGCCGGCTGGTGGGGACGAGCCGTGTCGCCGAGATCGACGAGGCGCGGCTGATCGAGCTGATGATCGGGCGACCGATCGGGCCCGCCGCGCCCCGAGCGGCGGCGGGCGCGCCGGGCGCCGCCCGCGGTGAGACGGGCGCGGCGCTCGAAGCGCGGGGCGTGTCGTCGCCGCGCGGGCTTCACGATGTGACGCTGTCGGTGCGGGCGGGCGAGATCGTCGGGCTGGGCGGGCTCGTTGGCTGCGGGCGATCGGAGCTGCTGGACGCGATCTTCGGGCTCGATCGGCGCATGCGCGGGGAGATTCGCTGCGGCGGGCGGACGATCATGCGCCGGCATCCCCGGGCGGCGAGGCGCGCGGGGATCGGCTACGTGCCCGAGGATCGCCGCCGGCAGGGGCTGTTCTTTCAGATCGGAGTCGGGCTGAACGTGCTGATGCCGGCGCTGTCGCGGCTTGCGGCGGTGGGCTTGCGGCGCTTCTCGGCGGAGCGGGCGTGCGTGGCGCAGAAGCTCGCCGAGTTTCAGATCAAGACCGCGGGGCCGTCGTCTGCGCCGGGCGAGCTGTCGGGCGGGAACCAGCAGAAGGCGCTGCTGGCGCGCTGGATGGACGCGGGCGTGCGCGTGCTGCTGCTGGATGAGCCGACGCGGGGCATCGACGTCGGGACGAAATGGGAGATTCACCGCCAGATTCGCGCGGCGGCGGACGGGGGCGCGGCGGTGCTGCTGGTGTCGAGCGAAATGCCCGAGCTGCTGGCGCTGTCGGATCGCGTGCTGGTGATGCGTGGCGGGCGCGTGGCCGGGGAGTTGGCGGGTGAGCGCATGACTCAGGAGAACATTCTGCGGCTGGCGACCGGGTGAGGAGTGGAGATGGCGGCGGGTTGAGGCGCTCTGCGGGGCGTCAGCGATCCGCGCCCCAAGCGCAAGCGCCGGGGTCCGCGGCCTGTGCCCATCCTGGGGCGCCCGAGCCGCCGATGAAGAGCGGCGAGCGCAAGCGAGCGCCGCATCCTGACCGCCGGGCAGCATAGGGCTCGGATTGCGCCCCCCCCGCGCTGGCGGCTGGGGGGTCGGATTGCTATGGGGCCGGCTCCGCTTCGATTCTCTCGCCGCCCTTGTCGAGGTTGTCGCGAGTGTAGAGCCGCGTGCCGAGCGTGATATTGCGGGGCGGCTTCTTGCCGGCCAGGATGTCGAGGGCGACGGCGATACCCTCCTTTGCGCCGTTGGGGTATTCGAACGTCGCGTCGAGGATGCCGTTGCGCACAGCTTCGATGCCCTCGTGCGGCAGGGCGTCGACGCCGACGAACTTCATCTCCTTCTCGCGGCCGGCGTCGCGGGCGACCTCGTAGGCGGCGATGGCGGCGGGGTCGTTGGCGCCGTAGACGAGCTGGATAGAGCCTTTCGCCGGGCTGCGGGCAAGGGCAGCCTGCATCTTCTCGCGGGCCCTGGCCTTGAGCCACTCCATGTCCGCGTCGTAGACGACCTTGATCTGCGTGCCTTTGAGCGCCTCGCGAAACGGCTCGGAGCGGTCGATGGCGGGCACGCTCGAAGACAGGCCGCGCAGCTCGACGACGGCGCCCTTGCCGCCGAGCGTCTTGACGACCCATTTGCCGACCTCGGCGCCGATGACGCGGTTGTCGGCGCCGATGAAGACGGTGTACTTGTCGCCGAGAACCTTGCGGTCGAGCACGATGACGGGGATTCCGGCGTCGAAGGCCTCGGCGACGGCGGGTGTGAGGCTGGTGTCGAGGGGAGAGATGATGAGGGCGTCGACGCGGGCGGTGATGAACTCGCGGACGTGGGCCATCTGCCGGGCACGGTCGTTCTGAGCATCCTTGGCGATGAGCCTGATGTTCGAGTGCTTCGCGGCCTCGGACTTGATGTCGGCATCCATCTGGGCACGCCAGGGCTCGGCGCTGTTGCATTGAGAGAAGGCGATAGTGACGGGTTTCTGCGGTTTCGGCGCGTCCTGGGCCGAGGCGGACGAGCCGAGAATGATGGCGAAGGCGGATATGGCTCGGACAAGATGCAGGGCCACGCGAGATTCCTCCACGAGTCGTGGCGGGGTGACAGTCACACGAAGTGACGCAGAGTGTCCGCTGGTCCGCAGGAAAGGGTAGCGCGCGGGCCGCACGTGTCAAGGGGTCGCCGGAACCGGCAAAACCGGGTACTGACACCAATCAGAGCAGCTGCGCGTGCGAACGGAATGAGAATCACGGGTCTTCCGTCGCAACCGCTTGCTTACGGGCGCGGCTCGGATCGGGCGCGGCTCGGATCGGACGCAGCGCGGATCGGACGCAGCTCGGATCGCGCGACTCGGGATCGGAGCACGGCGCTACAGCTCCCGGAAACGCGCCGTGAAGTGCCGCAGCGTCGGCGGCTGCTCGATGATCTCCAGGCCGCGCAAGCGGTCGCGCTGCCCGTACAGCTCGATGATCGCCTCAACCACGTAGTCGATGTGGCTCTGCGTGTACACCCGCCGCGGGATCGCCAGACGCACCAGCTCCATCGCCGGTGGCGGGCGCCCCGGGCCGCCGAACATCACGCTGCCGATCTCCACCGCGCGGATGCCCGCGTGCCGATAAAGCCCGCAGACCAGCGCCTGGCCGGGGAACTGCGCCGGCGGAATGTGCGGGCAGAACGCGGCGGCGTCGATGTAGATCGCGTGTCCGCCGGGCGGCTCGACGATCTGGATGCCGGCGGCGAGGAGTTTCTCGCCGAGGTAGGCGGTGCTGCGAATGCGGTATTGCAGGTAGTCCTCGTGGACGACCTCCTCGAAGCCTTGCGCCATGGCCTCGAGGTCGCGGCCGGCCAGCCCGCCGTAGGTGACGTAGCCCTCGGTGAGGATGAGCAGCTCGTCGGCGCGGCGCATGAGCTCCTTGTCGCGGATGAGCAGCAGTCCGCCGATGTTCACGAGGCCGTCTTTCTTGGCGGAGATGGTGGCCCCGTCGGCCAGGTCGAAGATCTCGCGCACGATCTCGCGGACGGAGCGGTTCTGCTGGCCGGGCTCGCGCAGCTTGATGAAGTAGGCGTTCTCGGCGAAGCGGCAGGCGTCGAGGAAGAACGGCACGCCGTACCGGTCGCAGAGGGCCCGGACTCCGCGGAGGTTTTCGAGGCTGACGGGCTGTCCGCCGCCGCTGTTGTTGGTGATGGTGCACATGACCAGAGGCACGCGGGCACGCAGTCGCGGTGCGGCGGCGGCGTTGTGTTCGTCATTTCGCGTCTTCGTCCCTTCGTCGCTTCGTCTCGCGCCTCGCTCCGCGCCCTCGCGGCTTCCTGCCTTCGTGCCTTCTGCCTCCAGCAGCGCCTCGAGCCGCGCGAGGTCCATGTTGCCCTTGAAGGGGTGTCGCGAGCGGGGGTGGCGACCCTCTTCGATCACAAGGTCGACGGCCTGGGCGCCGCTGTGCTCGACGTTCGCCCGCGTCGTGTCGAAGTGGTTGTTGTTCGGCACGACCTTGCCCGGCCCGCCGAGCAGCTCGAAGAGGATGCGCTCGCTGGCGCGGCCCTGGTGCGTGGGCAGGATGTGCTCGAAGCCGGTGAGCTCGCGCACCTTGGCTTCGAGCGCGAACCAGCTCCGCGCGCCGGCGTAGGACTCGTCGCCGCGCATCACCCCCGACCATTGCAGGCTGCTCATGGCGCCGGTGCCGCTGTCGGTCAGCAGGTCGATGAGCACGTCGTCGGCGTGGATGAGAAAAGGGTTGAAGCCGGCGTCGCGGAGAATACGCTCGCGCTCGCCGCCCGTGGTCATGCGGATGGGCTCGACGACCTTGATGCGGAACGGCTCGATGATGGTCTTCATGGCGGGCAGGCTACCGCACGGCGGGAAATCGCGGCAACGTGACGGCGCCCGGAAGTGACCGGGCGCGGGCGTGGCCCGGTCGCGAAGGGGCAGTTCCGGAATGCGGCCCGGGCCGGCCCTTCCTTCGAGCTGCGGCCGTGAAGTCGCGCTGCGACGCGACGGACTTCGTAGAGATCCGTCAGAACTCGTAGAGATCGACGCGGCGGCCGGCGAAGACGTCGGTGCCGGGCGCGACCTCCTTCGAGACGGCCTGGCCGGGGTCGAAGGTCAGGCCGAGCAGTTCGTCGTCGCCGAGAGCCGCGTGTCCGTCGATGGGCAGGCCGCGCGGGTCGTAGGCCTGGGGCGCGTCGGAGACGGCGACGACGAAGATGCGGTTTTCGGCGGCGCGGGCGCGGAGCGACTCGGCGCGGGCGCGGCCGAAGACGATGAGCAGGTGGATTCCCTGTAGGGCCAGCGAGCGGGCCAGCGCGAAATGGTGCGCCTGGCGCGCGGCGATGGCCGCCAGCCGCAGGCGGCCGCAGCCGACCACGGATTCCGTCGGGCCGTACAACTCGATGTCGTGCGAGATATCGCCCGCCGGAGGGCCGTGCGCCGATCGCATCGCCACGCGGCACAGCAGCGTCCCGCGGCTCGCGTGCTCAGCCGCCGGCGTCCCTTCGACGGCCGGACGTGATCGCGCAACGGACAGCCGCGCCGCCTGCTCGAAGTGCGGCGGGCGGGTGAAGTCGGGCCCGAGCCGCCAGCGGCGGAGGATGCGGCGGCGCGGGCGCGGATCGGCAAGCGTGACTTCGGCGACCGCGACGTCCGGGCGGCTCGTGTCGCACACGGCGAGCTTGCGGCCGTGGGCGTCGCAGACAAGGCTGGAGCCGACGAACGTCGTGTCGCCCTCCGACCCGCACTTGCTGGCCGAGGCCATCGGCACGCCGCACTCGCGCGCCCGCGTGGGCACGAGGAAATCGGGCTGGGGGTTCCAGAGATGGTCCGGGCGGCCGCCGTTGACCCAGGCGGTGGGTTGCAGCAGCAGCCGGGCGCCGCGGGCGACGAGCGTGGCGGCGATCTCGGGAATGCGCGCGTCGGCACAGATGAGGAGGCCGACGGGGCCGAAGGCGGTCTGGATCGGGCGAATCTCGCGGCCGGGAGTGAACCAGTTACGGTCGAAGCTCCAGAGGAAAGTCTTGTCGTAGGTGCCGAGGATTTCGCCGTGCGGATCCAGGATCGCGGCGCGGTTGAAGAGCTCGCCCTCCTCTTCGGCGACGTACCCGGCGCAAATGTGCACGCGCCGGCGCGAGGCAATCGCGGCCAGGAGGTCGAGGAAGTCGTCGGCGGAGGGCATGCCGGAGGCGCGGCACTCGCGATAGTCGTCCCAGGACCCGAGCCAGTAGGCGGGCCAGGCGCATTCGGGAAGGAGCACGAGATCGGCGCTCTCGGCGGCGCGTTCGGCGAGTTCGCCGACCCCGGCCATGGTGGCGCGCCAGGCGTGCAGAGGCACACCCGGGGTCTGGGCGACGGCGATCCGGAGGCGCTGCGGGGGCTGACTCACGAGGGCTCCATTCGCCCGGCCAAACGCATTCACGCCGATCCGGGCCCGACTTGCAAGCGCACGTCGGCGGCGACGGCTTGCTCTTTGTGTAGTTGTGCTATACTTAGTTCAGCGATATATCTCGCCCCCGGCGGCGACGGAGCGTGAAGCGCCATGACGTTCGGACGCGACCGGCTGCACGGCAGCCTGGACCTGCTGGTGCTCTCGAACCTGGCCGGGGGACCGCGGTACGGCTACCAGATCCTGGCGTCGCTGCGGGAGCGCAGCGGCGGGCGGATCATCCTGAAGGCCGGGACGCTTTACCCGATCCTGCACAAACTGGAGCGGGACAAGTGCGTGCGCACATGGTGGGACGATGCTACCGGCCGCGACCGCAAGTGGTACGCCTTGACGGAGCGCGGGCGCAAACGCATGGAGAGCCGGGCGCGCGAATGGCTGGACTACGCGGCGTGCGTGCGCGGCCTGCTGGGTCCGCTGGCCGAGCGGCTGGCGCCGCCATCGCCGCCGCTGGACGCCGTCGGAAAGTGACAGGCGGCCCGCCGCTCGACCAAAACGGGGTCAAACGCGCTCGGCGGCCCTGTGCCCACGCGGGCGGCCCTGTGCCCACGCGGGCGGCCCGCCGGACGAGAGCGTCATGCACAACGTCGAATTCGAAGCCTACCTGGCGCTGCTGTCGCGGTTTCTGCGACTGACCGCCGCGCAGCGCGATGACATCCGCCGCGAGTTCCAGGCGCACCTCGATGACGCGCTCGAGGCGGAGATGGCAAAGGGGCTGACGCGCGAGCAGGCGGTGCTGCGCTTGCTTGAGGACTTTGGGGATCCGGCGGAGCTGGCGCACCGGTTCGGCGGCGGAAATCGAGCAAGGAGATGGATCATGCAAGGGACTCTGGCGGCTGCGTGTGTGGGCGTGTTGGCGATCGGCGTGAGCCTGCTGCTTCCGGCGGGCGCCCCGCCGCTGCGGGCGCAGGACGGTGCGGTGGCCGTGGCGCGGGCGCCGCAGGCGGCCGTGCCGGCGTCGGAGGCGGCGCTGAATGCGGCACTGCAACGGCGCGTGCCGGAGATCAGCTTTCAGGAGGCGCCCCTGGATTCGGTGCGGGCGTGGGTGGCGGAGATGACGCAGAGCAACGTGGTGATCCTGTGGAGCGCGCTCGAGGAATGCGGCATCGATCGCGACCGGCCGATCACGGTGACGCTGCGCGACGTGTCGATCGACACGCTGCTCCAGGTCGTTCTGGCCGACATTCGCCCGCGGCTGCACTTCGACTACATCGACAACGTGCTGGTGATCGGGCCGGCGGAGCGGACGCGGCTGGTGGTCCGGGCGTATGATGTCCGCGACCTGCTCGACGACAGCGGCCCCGCGCCGCAAGCCGCGGCCCCGGCCGAACGCCCCGACGAGCAGGACCAGGCGCTCGAATCGGACACGCCTGAAGTGCGGCGGCTGCTGGGCCTGGTGACGGACACGGTGTATCCGGACACGTGGGAGAACAACGGGGGCATGGGGACGATCCGGGCGTTCCGCAAGGCGATCGTCGTGCGCAACCACGCGTGGGTGCATCGCGAGGTGCGCGACCTGCTGGAGCAACTGCGCGCGGCCGGGGCGCCCGCCCGTTGACGCCGCTCTGGAGGACGGAATGCAGCTCCGCGGCCGGGCCGCGCTGGTGACGGGCGCCGCTCGACGCGTCGGGCGCGCGATCGCGCTGCGCCTCGCCGCGGCGGGCTGCGACGTGGCGGTTCACTATGCGACCTCGCGCGCCGGCGCGGAGCGCACCGCCGATGAATGCGCCGCGCTGGGCGTGCGGGCCGTCGCCGTGCGGGCCGACCTGGCCGAGGCGGAGGCTTGCGCGGCGCTGGCGCGGGACGTGCTGGCGCGTTTCGGCCGGCTCGACGTGCTGGTCAACAACGCGTCGATCTTCGAGCCCATGACGCTGGAGGAGCTCGACGTCGCGCGCTGGGAGCGCACCCTGCGCGTGAACCTCACCGCGCCGCTCCTGCTGGCGCATGCCGCCGCCGGGGCTCTGCGCGCCGCGCGCGGCCGCGTCGTGAACCTGTGCGATGTCGCCGTCGAGCGGCCCTGGGCGGGTCACCTCGGGTACATCGTCTCGAAAGGCGCGCTCGATACGCTCACACGAGCGCTGGCCGTCGCCTTCGCGCCCGAGGTCAACGTCTGCGGCGTCGCGCCCGGCGTGGCCGCCTGGCCGGACCACTACGACGATGAGAAGCGCCGCGGACTGACCAACCGCATCCCGCTGCGCCGCGCCGGAACGCCCGAAGAAGTCGCGGCAGCCGTGCACTTCCTGCTGGAGAGCGGCGACTACATCACGGGGGCGATTCTGCCCGTGGACGGCGGCCGGCGGCTGGTGTGAGGCCGGGACCGACGGCCGCGGATCGAACCAGGGTCCGGCTGCGCACGGCAGGGCGACGTGCGTCCCCCGCCAGTGGTCCGCACGTCGCCCGATAAGGGGATCGTGAGCTCGATTGTGCGATCAGCGCCGCCGCAGTCCGGCACACGCCAGCAGCGCCAACGCTGCGAGGGAGGCGGGCTCGGGAATCGCCGACGACGTGAAGGAGGCGGTGACGGTGAAGTCGTTGGGAGTGCCCTGCGGGTTCGCGAACGCAAAGGCGAAGGCCTCGGCACTGAGATCGCCAGGGACATTCGGGCCCGAGAACTGGACGTTGTATCCCGCGAACTCGCTGGCGCCGAAGCCGAACGGCGTCGTGAGGCTGGCGCCGTCGAAGGTGATCTGGAAGACCAGGTCGACGCCGTCAAAGAAGTCGATCTGTCCGCCGCTGAGCAGGACGACCGAGCCGTTGACGCTGTTGACGGTGAGAGGGCTCATGGTGAAGGTGGCATTGGCGATATCGGGCACGAGGGGCAGCCCCGGCGTCAGGAGCGTGAGCCCGCCGAGGGACCAGCCACCCGTCAGAGCGCTGCCGTCGTAGGCGAAGAGCGGCGTGCTGCCGTCCGGGGCCGGGTCGGCGAAGGTGGCGATGGTTGCGGCGTTTGCGGCGGAAGCGGCAAACGCAGCGCCGATAAGTGTGGCAATGCACCGGCATCGGAACGATTTCATGGCGGCCAGGCCCTCCCCTAGAGCGATTTTCTCGGTCTGTCTGTTGTCCTACAACTCTTTGGTTGAGCTGTAGTTACTGCTCTACAGCCGTATCATACCGTGCGCGCGCACGAACATCAAGCAGAATCGTGCGCTCGCGCCGGAGTCCCGAGTGATTCGGCCGAGCCTCGGGGAGGACGCCGGCCCGGGTTGCTTGCCACGCGACGCCGCGTCCCTTAACAATCCGCGCGTCGCGATCGCGAGGCTGTCGATGACCTGAGGGCCGACGGGGGATTCCATGTCCGAGCGCGTGCTGGCGGTGGTCGTCCCGGCCTTCAACGAAGAGGCGACGATCGCGACCATCCTGCGACAGGTGGACGAGCTGCCGATGGTCCGCGAGATCATTGTCGTGGATGACTGCTCGACCGATGGGACGGCCGCCGCGGTCGAGCGGCTGGCCTCGGAGCGCATCCGGCTGATACGCCAGCCGCGTAACGCGGGCAAGACGGCGGCCGTGCGGCGCGGGCTGCGCGAGGTCAGCAGCCCGATCACGATCATTCAGGACGCGGACCTGGAGTACGATCCGGCGGAGATTCCGCACGTGATCGCGCCGATCCTGGAAGGCAAGGCCGACGTGGTGTACGGGAGCCGGTTCCTGGTTCGGCGGGCGGCCCGCGTGCTGTACTTCTATCACTACCTGGCCAACAAGTTTCTGACGTTCCTGTCGAACCTGCTGACCAACCGGAACATGACCGACATCGAGACGTGCTACAAGGCCTTTCGCACGCCGCTGATCCAGAAGATGCAGCTCACGAGCAGCGGGTTCGGGATGGAAGTCGAGATCACGGCGATGGTGTCGAAGACGCGGGCCCGGACGTATGAGACGCCAATCAGCTACTACGGGCGCACCTACGAAGAGGGCAAGAAGATCAGTTGGAAGGATGGGGCGCACGCGATCTGGTACATCCTGTACTACAACCTGGCCGCGCCTTTCTCGGCTGAGCGCCGCCGATACATCGCGGAGATCAACGCCTGGCTGGCGGCGAACCCGGGGAAGGCGGAAGCCGCGCGGCGCACGGACCAGCGCGGCGCGGCTCCGCCATCGGTCTCCTGCACGGGCTAGCGGTTCTCGAGCAGCTTCTCAACGACCGTCGGGTCGGCCAGCGTGCTCGTGTCGCCGATGTCCTCCGTCTGGTTGGCGGCGATCTTCCGCAGCAGCCGGCGCATGATCTTGCCCGAGCGCGTCTTCGGCAGCGCCGGCGCCCAGTGAATCACGTCGGGCGCGGCGAATGGGCCGATGTGCTGCCGAACGTGCTTGATCAGTTCGGCCTTCAGGTCATTGCTCGGCTCGACGTCGGCCTTCAGCGTCACGTAGGCGTAGATGCCCTCGCCCTTGATCTCGTGCGGATACGACACGACCGCGGACTCCACAACCGCCGGATGCGAGACCAGCGCGCTTTCGACTTCCGCCGTGCCGAGCCGGTGCCCCGAGACGTTGATCACGTCGTCGATGCGCCCGGTGATCCAGTAGTAGCCGTCGGCGTCCCGGCGGCAGCCGTCGCCGGTGAAGTAGTAACCGGGGATGCGGCTGAAGTAGGTGTCCTTGAACTGCTGGTGCCGGCCGTAGACGGTTCGCATGATCCCGGGCCAGGGCTCGGCGAGGAAGAGGGCGCCGGAGCATTCGCCTTCCAGCTCGCGGCCGTTGTCGTCGAAGATCACGGGGCGCACGCCGAAGAAGGGCAGCGTGGCCGAGCCGGGTTTGAGCGGAAAAGCGCCGGGGAACGGAGCGATCAGGGCGCCGCCGGTCTCGGTCTGCCACCAGGTGTCGACGATCGGGCAGCGGCCCTTTCCGACGACGCGGTGATACCAGAGCCAGACCTCGGGATTGATGGGTTCGCCGACCGTGCCGAGGATCTTCAGGCTCGACAGGTCGCGCTTGAGAACGGGCTCGTCGCCCTCGCGCATGATCGCGCGGATGGCGGTCGGCGCGGTGTAGAAGTGCGTGACGCGGTACTTGTCGCAGACGTCCCAGAAACGGCCGACGTCCGGGTAGGTGGGAATGCCCTCGAACATCACGCTGGTGGCGCCGGCGCAGAGCGGGCCGTAGGTGATGTAGGAGTGGCCGGTGACCCAGCCGATGTCGGCGGTGCACCACCAGATGTCGCCTTCGTGGTAGTCGAAGAGATACTCAAACGACAGCGTGGTGTACACCATGTATCCCCCGATGGTGTGCAGCACGCCCTTGGGCTTGCCGGTCGAACCGCTGGTGTAGAGGATGAAAAGCGGGTCTTCGCTGTCGAGCCATTCCGGCTCGCACTCGGCCTTTGCGTCACGCATCACCTCGTGCCACCAGTGGTCCCGCGCCGGCTGCATCTCGATCGGCGCCTTCGCCTGGCCCAGCCGCTGATACACGATGCAGGTCCGCACACGCTGCCCCTCGGCCGCCGCCAGCTTCATCGCCTGGTCGGCGTTGGCCTTCAGCGGGACGACCTTGTTGCCCCGCATCACTCCGTCGGCGGTGATGAGGAAGCTGCACGCGGCGTCGACGATGCGGTCGGCCAGCGAGTCCGGGCTGAAGCCGCCGAAGACGATCGAGTGGATCGCGCCGATGCGCGCGCAGGCGAGCATGGCAATGGGCAGCTCGAGGATCATCGGCAGGTAGATGCTGACGCGGTCGCCCTTCTTCACGCCGTAGGTCTTCAGCACGTTGGCGAACTGGCAGACCTCGCGGTGCAGCTCGGCGTAGGTGATGGTGCGTTGCTCGCCGGGCTCGTTGCCCTCCCAGTAGTAGGCGACCTGGCCGGCGCGCTTCGGCAGGTGCCGGTCGAGGGCGTTGTAGCAGATGTTCGTCCGACCCCCGATGAAGTAGCGGATGGCGATCTTGTCCCGGAAGTCGTACTCGCGGACTTTCGACCAGCGCTGTCTCCAATAGAACTGGTCGGCCATCTGGGCCCAGAAGGCGTCAGGCTCGTCGATGGAGCGCCGGTAGAGGGCGCGGTACTCCTCCATCGAGCGCACCTTGGCGCGCTGACGGATGTTCGCCGGCGGATGAAAGAGCGGCTCGGCGGGCGGTGCGGGCTTGGTTTTGGTCAAGGCGGCCATGATTGCGTCTCCTCGTTGGCGGTTGGCCCGACCGGCGCCCCTGGAGGCGCCGCCGGGGCGGGATCAGCACAAGGTCCTTCGGGCGGTTCAGCCGCCCCCCTCGCTGCCGTCGCGAAGCCAGTCAGCCACTGGCAGCATGTCATTCAGCACGGTGACGACCGTCGCCGTCGTAAAGCTCAGCGCGCCGGTGCGCACGGCGTTGAGCACGTCCGTCGTGCACGACCCGGCCATCACCAGCGGCGCCAGCATGGCCAGCAGCAGCGCCATTCGTCTTCGTGTCGCGTTCATGCATGGCTCCCTTGCTTGCCTCAGAAACTGACCTGCGCCCGCAGGCCCAGCACCAGCGCGTCGCGCAGCCGGTCCGATCCGCCGGGGTGCGATACGTACTGGACATCCGGCGTGATTCTCAGCCAGCGGAACACCTCGATCGCGTAGTACAGCTCGTACACCGTTTCGCCGCGCGCCCGCGGGTCGATAAACGCCTCGAACTGGTCCGACGGGACACCCTGTGCCACGGCAAACCCCAGCACGTCAGCGTCGCGGCGCGGAATCAGCCCCTGGTACTGCGCCCCCGCCGACCAGAAGTGCTGTACGCGGTTCACGTCGTCCCGCCGCCAGCCGTAGCGCGCGAACAGCCCCAGCCCCTGCACGTCGTGCTCGTTCTCGCGACACACAAGCTGGTCGAAGCTCAGGTACCAGCCCCAATCGTCGCCGCGCGCCGGCCGCCTGGGCGGCCGCACCGCCGGGTCTTCGAAGATGGGGCGGCTGCGCGGGTCGTAGACGGTGCCGACGCGGTAGGCGCCGGGCAGCGTGCCGCCGCCCGTCCAGTTCGGCAGCGCCGGGCGCACGCCGGCCTCGAAGAATGACACGTAGCGCGGCGATCCGTGAAAAGCGGTGTCGAAGCCGGTGCGGGTGAGGCGGCCGTCGGCGTCGACCGCGGCAGCGGTGAAGTAAAGCCACTCGACCGGCCGGACGGTGGCAGCGGCGCCGAGGCCGATCTGGAGCGGCAGCAGCGGGTTGTTGTCGAGGGCCTGGTTGAGGAACTGGCGATCCTCGCTGTTGGCGTAGGCGTTCTGATCGACGATGGTCTGGTAATCGAGGTAGCCGATCCGCAGCGTCAGGCGCCTGGTGAAGAGATCCTGCTCGTACCAGAGCTGATCGAGGTGCAGCTCGAGCCGGCCGTCGAGATCGTCCGCCACCTGCCAGAGCGAGCCGACGGCGGGGTTGACGCCGGCACCCCATTGCGCCCGGGCGTGGGCGCACATCCTCCCGCCCGGGATCAGCCCGAGACGTTCGAAATCCAGCTCGACGAACCAGTCGATGGTGGCGCCGTTGCGCCCGGTCGTGTCGCGGCCGCCGCGGACGTTCCACTGGTACGTGTTGTTGTAGTAGAGGCGCGTGCGGAGGCCGCGCTCGTCGAGCGCCGGCCGCAGCCCGCCCCAATCGCCGGTCATGGAGACCGAGTCAGCCGCGAACAATGCCTTTGCGGCTGGCTGCGACGCGGTCGAAGGCCCCTCGGCCGCCGGCGAGGGCGGGGGCTGAGCGGGTCGAGTCCCGGCGGGCGCCGGCTCGGCAGGTGCGGATGTCGGAGGCTGTGCCGCGGTGCGCGCGACGGCCCCGAGCAGGATCAACAGCGCGACGGCGAACCAGCGCCACAAACGATCGTGATACGCCGAGGCCACGCGCTGCATCACGTCCCCCCTCCGGGACCACCTGCCGCCGCCCTGTGCCGCAGCACGCGCCCCAGCCACAGCGCCAGGCCCGCGGAGAGCAGGCACATGGCGGCGGCAATGGCGAATGCGGCGAAGTAGCTGCCGGTGGCCCGCATGGCGGCGTTTCCGAGGGCCACGCCGCTGACTCCGGCCAGGCCGTACGAGGTGAACACCCAACCGTAGTTGGCGCCGAGATGCCTGGCGCCGAAGAGGTCGGCGGTGATCGACGGGAAGAGGGCGAAGTTGCCGCCGAAGTTGAAACCGACGCAGGCGGCGCCGAAGGCGAGCGACACCTCGGAGCGCAGCGTAACCAGCGTGAGCAGGGTAAGCGCCTGCAGCGCGAACATGACGGTCAGGGTGTTGCAGCGCCCGAAGCGATCCGAGACGAGGCCCCAGAAGACGCGGCCGAGGGCGTTGAAGATCGCCAGCCACCCCACCGCCGCGGCGCCCTTCAGCAGCAACGCATCCTGCGCGGCGGGGCTGAGCACAGCGCCGGAGGCGGTCGCGGCCCCGAGCAGTTGCCAGCCGGCGAAAGGGGTCAGGATGCCGATGACCATCAGACCGGCCAGCGCGCCGCTGAAGAACATCAGCCACACGATGTAGAAACGCGCGTTCAGCAGCGTCTGGCGCCAGCCTGACTCGTGCTCTGGCGCGCCCGCGGCGCCCGGCTGCGCCGCGGGCGCCGCCGCCGCTGTCGGTGGATTACGCAGGAGCGCCGCGCCGCCGCAGACGGCGGCCAGGCACACGAGGGCGTGCACGAAGAAGAACCGCTCGATGCTGAAGCGCTCGATGAACCCGACGGCGCCGACCGGCATCTTGTTGCTGAAGATCCAGGCGCCGAGGCCGAAGCCCGCGACCGCCAGGCCGGCGACGAGGCCTTTGTGCCGCGGGAACCACTTCACGAGCGCGGCGATCGGCGAGACATATGCGAAGCCGATGCCCACGCCGGCGATGAGCCCGATCGTCAGCCAGAGCCACAGCAGCCGGCCCGTTTCGCTGCCGGCCAGTCCGCCGCTGGTCAGCGCGCCCGCCAGCACAAAGGCGATCGCCAGCAGTGCGCCGCCGACCATCGCGGGCAGACGGGGGCCGAAGATGTCCTGCATCCTTCCGGCAAAGATCATGGAGACGGCGAAGCTCAGCAGGCAGATACCGAAGGCGTACTTCAGGCGGCCTTGCCGCTGGGCATGCAGTTGGCGCGCGGCGTCGGAATCGGGAACGATGACTGCCGCTGCGCCGGTTGTCACGCCCAGGCCGGCGGCCTCCGCAGTCGTCAGAACGGGGGGATACCAGAGGGATTCGAGGGGCTTCCAAAACACGCTGTAGCCGTAGAGCGTCCCGAGGATGAGCTGAATGAGCAGCGCGCCGGCCAGGACTTGCCAGCGGGTCAGCGGGCCGGTGGCGATAGCCGGCGCCCGGTCGGCGGGAAGAGCGATGGTTTGCATCGACAGGCTCCCGGCGGACTGCCGGACGGCGTCGCGGCGCTGTCTCTGGCAGCGGCCGGGGATGGATATGCAAACATTGTGCCGCGGCGTAATGGAGGAAGACGCCCGGCATCGCCATCCGGGACGCGCCCCGCGCGCGTTGGGGCGTGAATTTACGCATTTGCATAAACGACTGCGAGAGATTGCGCAGACGTCCATGCAGAGATCCCGTTAACAGTCTTTATTCGAAAAGTGTTATGATTCATGTGTCGATCGGCGGCGCCCTTGATGCGGTCGCACGATATCGCGGCACCAGCCGCGCGCGTGGGGCGGCGCGAGGGCGCGAGCCGACGCGCGGCGTGTGTCGCGGCGCGACCGGGACGCGTACGTATTTGTTCCCGCTGGATCAGGATCGTTACTCCCATCGTGGGCCGCGTTTGCGAACGGACGTATAATCGCTTTCGATGTTGGAGGATCAGATGCCGAAAGGCATGCGCACGCATGACGACGACGCCGTGGACCTCTTGCACCGGGCCATCGCCCTGGAGAGCGGAAGCCTGCTTTCGAGCCTGGGCGACGCGCATCCGTTTCTGAACTGGCGCGACGCGGCGGCGCTGGCCGATTTCCAGCGCATGCACCAGGAAGAGGCGTCCCATCAGCGCGACCTCTCGGCGGCCCTGCTCCAGCGCGGCGTCACCCCCTCCCCGGTGCGGCGCAACGCGCGCGCCGCGGGGATGCACTACCTGGAGATGCGCTACATGCTCGGGGCGCTGCGCGCCGACAAGCGCCGGCTGATCGATGAGTACCGGGCGCTGGAGGCGGGCTGCCAGGGCGCGTGCCGCGACCTGCTGACGCGCATCCGCCGCGATCACGAAGAACATCTCAAGACGCTCGACACCCTGACCGCGCGTCCCGTCAGTCATTGAGAAGCACGGCGGCGAGCGTATGACGCGCGACCAGTTGGCGCAGGCTGGTTTCGAGGTATCCGACGAAGCCCACGCGCGGCTGGCCGGTTTCGTCGAACGCCTGCTCGAGATCAACCGGCACATCAACCTCACCTCGCTGCGCACGCCAGAGCAGGTATGGGCCGTTCACGTGTGCGATGCGCTGGCGCTGCTGACGCCGATCGACGAGAGCCAGGCGCGCAGCCTGCTCGACCTGGGAAGCGGCGGCGGCCTGCCGGGCCTGCCGATCGCCTGTGTACGGCCCGACCTGCGCGTGGCGTTGCTCGATGCGACGCGCAAGAAGCTGTCGGCCGTGCGGGAGATCTGCACGGGGCTGGGGCTGGGCAACGTGGAGTTTCACTGGGGACGGGCGGAGCGGCTGGCCCACGACGAGGCCCTGCGCGAGGAGTTCGACCTGGTGGCCGCGCGGGCGGTCGGAGCGCTGCCGCTGGTGCTGGAGCTAGCCAGCGGCTTCGTGCGGCCGCACGGCTACGGCCTGTTCTACAAGTCGTGCCAGGCGGTCGAGGTCGAGGTCGAGGCGGCCCGCGGCGCCGCCCATGCCTGCGCCATGGTCTTCGAGGGTGTGCGCACCTATTCGCTGCCCGGCGAGCACGGCCCGCGGGCGCTGGCGGTGTATCGAAAAGGGGCGCGGCTGCGAAACAGCCTGCCGCGCAGCTCGGACCAGATCGCCAAGCGACAACTCTGACCGCTGCACCGTTCGCGCGTCTCAGGCGGTCGCTGCCACGAGGCAGGATCACGGTGGCGGCGAGAGCGCCTCGCTGCGCAGGTCGGTGGCCCGTCGCAGCACTTCCGCGACCGGCGGCTCCTCCTCCGGGGTGAGCGTGTACAGCGGCAGGTCGTGCACGTCGCGGATGGTGGTGGGCACGAGCGTCTCGGCGACGAGATCGAAGGGCGGATACTGCCACCACGGCGCGTCGGCGCGGTAATGCGTCCGAAGCATCTCGTATCCGCTCTTTCGCAGGACCAGCTCGTAGTCGCCATACCAGAGGAAGGTCACTTCCAGCGGGGTAACGCCCACCTGCTCGTCGTTGATGGTGACCAGCGCCCCGGGCGGGTCGGTGCGGATGCGCAGTTTGCGCTCCACGCAGCCGCTGACCACCAGGAGCGCCGCCAGCAGACTCGCGGCGGGGGCGAGCGTGGCGGTTGACACACGGCGGACGGACGGGCGCGTCATGTGGGCACCTCGATGACCCCAACGTCGAGGGTTTCGAGGTCGAGGGTGGCGACCGTCGCCCGACCGGTGACCCAGCCGCAACACTCCCCAGGGTTGAGGAACAGTTGCCCGGCCCGCCGCTCGACCAGCAGCTCGTGCGTGTGGCCGGTGACGATAACGTCGGCCCTGGCAATGTCCTCCGGGGTGCACCAGTCGACGAAGTGGTGCAGCAGCAGCCGCTTACCGCCGAGCTCCACCCAAAGGGGGCCATCCCGAATCTGGGGCAGGACCGTCTTGAGGCCGCCTCGCTCGCCGTCGTTGTTGCCGTAGGTGATGTGGAGAGTCCCCGGGAAGCCCGCGAGCACGTGGGCCGCGAACGGGGCAACGACGTCGCCCGGATGCAGGAGGGTGTCGACGCCGAGCTGCCCGAAGCGTTCGAGCGCGGCTCGCAACGTGGGCAGCCGGTCGTGCGTGTCGGAGATGATGCCGATGCGCATGGTGCTCCAGCGGCTCGGTCGGGCCCGGACGGGCAACCGCGATTGCCTGAATTCTAAGTTCGCTGCGCTCCGATATCCAGCGTGGCGGAGCGCGCTGACTTTCGGCCGTGAAACCAGCGGGCGGCGGCGCGGCGCCTCGCCCGGGCGCCGACGCCACCGCGGAGCCAGACCCGTGCTCACGACGCGAATCGCCAGCTTCCTGCGCGCCGGCCGCACGGGCCGCGCGGCGCGCCTGGCGGCGGCCGACGGGCGGTCGGACCGGGCGCCGCACCATGGCGGTGAGGCCGACGGACCGCTGAGCGTTTGGCGGATTGACGAAGCGGAATGTCGCGCCTGGGACGACCTGGCGCTGCGCCACACCCAGGGCACAATCTTCCACTCGATGGCCTGGCGCAGGGCGCTGGTCGAGATGCGCGCCGGCGAGCCGTATTACATTGCCGTGATGCGCGGGGCCAGGTTCGTGGGCATCCTGCCGGTCTTCGAGACGCGCGCCCCTGGGGCCGAGCCGGTGTTCGAGAGCTTGCCCGCAGCGCCAGCCGCCGGCCTGCTCCTGGATGAGACGGAGCCGCCTCGCGATGCCGACGTACGGGCCGCGCTCTGGGATCGTTTGCGCACGCTCGCGCAGCGGCGCGGCGTGCGCGAGATTCACCTCAGCCGTTACCTGCCGGCGCGCCTGCTCACCAGGCCGCCCGGGGGGCCGGCCTGGGTGCGGCTGCCGGTCGGCGAGGCGGCGGCACTGGCCCGCGGAGGCGGCGAATGCGGGCCGGCGGTCCGATACGCGGGGGCGGGCTCGCCGATTGGCGCAGGCTCCCCGATGATCGAGGCGTGGAACCTCCTGTCGCAGGCCGGCCTGGCCGCGGGCCTGTCCCGAACGCCGGAGTCATGGGCCGTGCACCAGCAGCAGGCCTACGTGCTCCAGCCGGCGGCAGGGAGGCTGCACGACGTGCGCGCGTTGCTGCGTCGCGTGCTGGCGGCGCCAGGGTCGGCGGCCCTGCGGTACATCCACCTGCAAGTACCGGGAGCGGCCTGGGTGTTGCGGCCGGAGATGGCGCGCTCGACAGACATTCTCGTGGCGGTGAGTCACTACTGCGAGCTGTGAGCCGTGTTCCCCGTCGCCGCCCGCGCCGGGGTACAATGCACGCGGATATGTCGGGCTCCATTTCACCGCAAGATCGCACCGGGCCGCCTGATGAGGCACCAGCCCCCGCCGCCCCGCCCGCCGGGACGCCAGGCGGAGACGCATTCGCCAAAACGGTTTACGACCATCTTCGGGCGATCGCGCGGCAGCAAATGCAGCGCGAGCGCGCCGGGCACACGCTGACGGCCACCGCCCTGGTCCACGAGGCGTACCTGCGACTCGCGCCCGCGGGCCTGCGCCCGGAGGATCGCCCGCGTTTCTTTCACGCCGCCGCCGAGGCCATGCGCCGAATCCTGATCGACCACGCGCGGCGGCGCGGCGCGGCCAAGCGGGGCGGAGGGCGCCGGCGATTGGAGGAGATCGAGAACGTGGCCGACCTGGCGCGCGACGAGCAGCCCGAGGTCACGCTGGCACTGGATGCGGCGATCGGCGAGCTGGAGGCCGAGGATGCGGCGGCGGCGGCGGTCGTGCGGCTGCGTTTCTACGCCGGTCTGACGGGCGAGCAGACGGCGGAGGTCCTTGGGCTGTCACCACGGCAGGTGGACCGCGAGTGGGTGTACGCGCGGACGTTCCTGCTGAGTCGCATGCGGGGCGCGCGCGCCTGAGAGGGGGTGGGCTGCGACGCCGTCAACTGCGGCTTACGGTCGCGCAGGCGTGGCGAGCGGCTCGCCATACTCCGGACAGCGCTCGCTCGTCGTTGGCAGCCCGCGCAGGTCATGATCCGCATTCGGGACACGCAAGTCCATGGATGGCATCGTCGTGGGGCCGGCGGGTAACGTCGGCTGCATCACAACTTGCGCCTCGCATCGGGCACGCGGCTCCGCAGCATACTGCATCCCCGCGGATTTGTGCCCGGAGGGGCCGAAGGTTCGGGTGCGCTCACGACCGACGGGCTATCGGCGGTTCGCGGGTTGACGCTCGGGGCTGGGCGGGTACCATCCGTCGGTTTCGAGGCACTGCGCCGCCTCCGGGTGGGCCAAGAGCGGCACTACGAGGATCACCGTGGCCAAGAAAGCGCGTCCGAAGAAGGCGTCTTCGCGAAGCTCCCGGACAGCCCCGGTGGCTCGCCCCAAGCGAAAGTCCGCAGCAACCCGGTCCGCTTCCGGTGTGCGCCGGACCGCCGTCCGCGCCAACGCGTCACCTCGGCCGAAAGCCCAGGCGACGCGCCGGACCGCTAGCGCCAAGCGCGTTGCCCGTCCGGTCGTTGGCGTCAGAACGCCGCGCCCCGCGTCCGACGGTCGCCCGGTTGCGACGCATCTCACGCGAAAGGACATCGAGCATTTCCGCGACATGCTGCTGGAGAAGCGCCGTCAGCTTGCGGGCGACGTCGGCGGCCTCCAGAACGAGGCGCTGAAAAACAACCGTCGCGAGGCCAGCGGCGATCTGTCGAACATGCCGCTGCACATGGCGGACGTCGGCAGCGACAATTACGAGCAGGAACTGACGCTCGGGCTGATCGAGGGCGAGCGGGCGCTGCTCGGCGAAATCGTCGAGGCGCTGGAACGCATCGACAAGGGCACCTATGGCGTCTGCCTAGCCACCGGCCAGCCGATCAGCAAGGCCCGCCTGAACGCCACGCCCTGGACCAAGTACTGCTACGAGTACATGCTGGCGCAGGAAAACCGGCAGCGCCCCCGTCACTAGTGTAGTGCCTCGCAGAAATGTGACGGTGTCACGGATGGGTGGAGCGGGCATCTTGCCCGCTCGGGCGGGCTGGAAGCCCCCCACCCTGCATAGGGACAGGCAGTTATTTGCGAGGCACTACACTAGCGAACGTTCAGGGCGATTCCGGGGGAGCGGTGCGGTCCGACGCCGGAGCCGCCGGGGCCGGCCCCAGAGGGATTCATGAGCGCGCCGATCGAGAGCGACAACCCGGGCAGCCTGCCTCCCGCGGCGGCGCCGCACGGTGCCGTCGGCGTTGATTCCGCGGGCGCGTCGTCCTCCGCGGCGGCGGGCGACGCGGCCCGCAGTGCGTTGCGCGACGCGGGCTCGCACGCGCGGTTCTGGCTGGTGGTTGCGCTCGGACTGACGCTCGACCTGTGGTCGAAGCACTGGGCCTTCAGCACGCTGGGGCAGCACGGCCACCGCGAGCTGATTCCGAACGTGCTCGAGCTTCAGATCATGCTGAACAAGGGGGCGCTGTTCGGCATCGGCCAGGGTCTCACCAACGTCTTCCTGATCGCCTCGGTGGCGGCGCTGTTCCTGGTTGCGTGGATGTTCGCCCACAGCTCGGCCCGCTCCTGGGGGCTGCACGTCGCGCTCGGCGGACTTGTCGCCGGAGCTCTCGGCAACATGTACGACCGCGCCACCGTCCGGCTGCTTGACGACGCGCTCGCCGACAGCCGCGGCCGGCTCTTCTACGTGGCCGTCGTCGGCCAGGGCGAGCAGGGACGCGTGCTCGTCGAGGCCTATCCGCCGGGCAGCGGACGCTTCACCGCCGAGCTCCCGGCCGGCGAGACGCCGCGCGAGGTCGGCTTCGTCCGCGACTTCATCAAGATCCCCACCAAGCTGTGGAACAACCAGGACCTCTGGCCGTGGGTGTTCAACGTGGCCGACATGCTGCTCGTCGGCGGCATCGGCATCGTCATGATCTACCTGCTCCGCGAACGCCGCTCCGTGCGTCATCCGGCGGCCGGCCTCGACGCCTCACCGGACCGATCGGCGTGAGGCGCGGGCGCGGGGCGTGGCCCTACGATTGCCTTGACGCCCGGGCGCCGCGGTCATAAGGTCACAAGCAGCCGATACGATCCGGCGGGTTCGAGCCGTCGGCCGCGGGGCGTGGCGCAGCTTGGCTAGCGCGTCTGCATGGGGTGCAGAAGGTCGCAGGTTCGAATCCTGTCGCCCCGATTTTGTTTGCCCGCGACCGTCCTTCGGGGCGGTCGTTGCGTTTCCAGAGCGGCGCGGCAGCCCGGTTCAGCAGCATTTCGCCCCGTCGCTGTGACGGCCAGACGGTGTTCCACCCCCCCGAGAACCGCCTGGTCGGCTGGGAGCCGCTTTTCTTCACCAGCGGGGCCCGGAAATGCGAATTCGCGTATGATTACCTGGGGCGACGAATCGAGAAGAAAGTGTACACGTACGACGGCTCAACCTGGAGTCTGAGCCAGACCCGGCGGTACGTGTGGAATACCACTGCGGGTAATTCCAGCGGCTGGCTGCTGCTGCTCGAGCTCGACGATTCGGGTGGTGCGGGCTTCCAGCCTGCCAGGAAGCTGACCTGGGGCCTGGACCTGAGCGGTCAGAGGGGTGGGGCGGGCATCCTGCCCGCCGACCTCGGTCAGAGGGGTGGCGCGGGCATCCTGCCCGCCGACCTCGGTCAGAGGGATGGCGCGGGCATCCTGCCCGCCGACCTCGACGGCGCCGGCGGCATCGGTGGGCTGCTGGCCACCAGCGACCCGAATGACCCGCAGGACCCCAACGACCTCTTCGGCGATTTCGTGTTCTGCTACGACGCCAACGGCAACGTGGGCCAGCTCATCGACCTGGCCCACGACCCGAACGACCCCGCCGGCGCGATCAAGGCCCACTACGAGTACGACCCGTACGGGAACATGCTGCTCGACGTAAGCGACCCCAACCAATCCGGCCCCTACGCCGCCGCGAACCCCTACCGCTTCAGCACCAAGCCCTGGGACGACGAGACGGGGTTGGGCTACTGGGGCTACCGATACTACGATTCACGGGTGGGACGATGGATCAATCGGGATCCGATTGGGGAAATGGGCGGAACGCACCTGTACAATTATGTGTACAATACCCCGCTGCATGCGTTTGACGCCATTGGCCATGCGTCCGCTACCCCTTTGGAGGGAACCGGCGGACTCTTGGGCGCCATGGCGTTGTGCGCCATACCGCCTCCCACGCCGTTGAGCTGTTTCGCGCAGTTTGGACCATGCTACGGCGGGACTTATATCATTCGGAACGGTCGCTGCGTCTGTGTGCCGTGGCCCGGCGGCGCATCGGGAGACTCAAAGAGTTGCAGTTGGGGGCATTACTGGGACTGCAAGACGGGTCAGTGCGTAGAAGCAGATCCGTTCGCCGGTGACGTATACGGCAACTGTTGCGGAGGGAACCGGGATTGTTCGCCTACCGGCTGTAGCGCTCCGGATTCAGGCGACTGCTGGGACGCCGCCTGCGGCAACCACGATCAGTGCTATCACTACAATGAGATTTCCGCCGCGCCGGGTCCGGGGCCGTGGGTTGGCTACACGCCCAAGCACTGCGCATGCGATTGTAAACTTGTGCAGGAGATGAAGGCTTGTGGGGGTGGTTCCAGTGTTGTTCCGGTAGCGGTCAAGCAGGTCATCCAGTTTTTCTGCACCTTGATGGAGTACAACAAGTGTGAGTGCAGCGCATGTGGCCCGTGATTCCACGGCGACAGTTGATTCCGCAACCCTCGCTAGGGCGACGATCAGGATTGCAGAGAACAAGACGCTACGGCAGACCGCATGCACTGGCGCTTTCTGGGATTGTGGTTCTCGTTCTGCTCATGGCGATTTGGGTTGCGAGCGCGTGGATGCAGGTCGCGGCGACTGTTCCGAGGGTTTCGATCACGATTGAGCAGGGCCGGGTGTTCTGTGGCATCGAGCACGAGTTGATCTGGAAGCATCGGCTTGGGCGCTCCGGACTTCGGGACATGTGGGATTTTCAGTGCGGTATGCGTCCACATATCACGCAGAAGTGGGCACAGCGTTTCGGACTATGCGCGCCGCATTGGTGGGGAAAAGGGTCCATGTTCGAATTTGCGTTCGTTATTCCGTTCTGGCTGCTGGCGCTGATTGCGGGCGCTTCCACCGGCATTCTCTGGCTGCTGCTGGGCCGGTTCGTGCGGCCGGGATGCTGCGTCGGCTGTGGATATGATCTGCGAGGAAGTGCCAGCAATCGCTGTTCCGAGTGTGGGCGGGAGATGACTAGACAGGCCTGACCCGCCACGCTGGCCGGCGGCCCGGGAGACCACATGGACTTGTGGCAGTACAACGACCGCAATGAGCTGACGCGCAGCGAGCGCCACGCCGGCACCGACCCCAACAGCCCGGGCACCGAGGACACCAGCCTGCGGCGCGTGTACGCCTATGACCCGATCGGCAACCGGACGACCTCGAAGGCGGGCGACCCGAACAGCGCCCCGCTGACGACGTACACGTCCAACAACCTGAACCAGTACGACCCGGTCGTCACCGCCACGACGCCACAAACCGGGCAGCGGCTCAAGTACGACCTGGACGGCAACCTCAGCGAAGCCTACGTCACCGGCGACATCAACGGTGACGGGAACGTAGACGCGTCCGATCTCGGCGCGCTGCTGGCGGCGTACGGCACGTGCGAAGGTCAGCAGGGCTACAACCCCAATGCCAACATCTCGCCGAATAACCCCGGGCCGCAATGTGTGGACTCGGCTGATCTGGGCCTGTTGCTGAGCCTCTACGGCCTCCAGGCGACGGGCGCGATCCGGGCCAAGTTCACCTGGGATGCTGAGAACCGGCTGGTCGGCTGGGAACCGCTGGCGTTCGTCAGCGGCGCGAAGAAGGTCGAGTTCAAGTACGACTACCTCGGCCGGCGCATTGAGAAAAAGGTCTACACCTACAACGGCTCGTCCTGGGACCTCAGCGAGACGCGGCGCTTCATCTGGAACGACTGGCTGCTCCTGCTGGAGCTCGATGGCGACGGCAACGTCCTGCGAAAGCTCACCTGGGGTCGCGACCTGAGCGGCTCGCTGGGCGGGCCGGCGGCATCGGGGGCCTGCTGTCCATCCAGGATACCAATGGCACGCCGTCGTCGGATACCGATGACCTGCGCTACGTCTACTTGTATGACGCCAACGGCAACGTCGGCCAGGTGATCGACCTGGCCGCTTCCAGCGCGTCCGCCTGCATCAAGGCCCATTACGAGTACGATGCCTACGGCAAGGTCCTCGTCCAGTCCGGCTCCTACGCCGCCGCTAACCCCTACCGCTTCAGCACCAAGCCCTGGGACGACGAAACGGCCTGGGATACTGGGGTGAGCGATACTACGACCCGCGGCTGGGGCGATGGATCAACCACGATCCGATCGGAGAACTGGGCGGCCTGAATCTCTACGGATTTGTGGCAAATGCGCCACTGGACCGTATTGATCCGCTTGGCCTCGCATGTGCGGAATCCTACTGTTCGTCGCCGGCGCCGGTTCCGATGGGGCCAGAGGCATGCCCCTCTGCGCAGGATCCAGCGCCCCAGCAACCCGGGCCGATCCCACCGGGACCAGCGGACAAGTCCTGTGACAAGGTGTACGGAGAGGGAAGCTGTGAGCGCTTCTGCAAAGATGGGACTCCTCCGTGCCCCAAGAGCGCAGAGAAGTACCCCGATGCATGGGGCATAGCGTGCTGTCCGGAGGCGGGAAAGCCTGGCTGTAAGTGCGTTTGCACCGAAACAGCCTCTGGACCATATCCCGACGCCGGTCAGCAAGTCGTCGATTGTGTTCGCGCACACGAGGATCAGCACCTCGCCAACTGTGGCCAGCTGCCGGCAGGCAGGAACAACGAATGCAATGCATACACGGTAACCGCCCAATGCGTTGGAGGAAAAGCGGGTTCCTGCGGGAATGGCCCGAAGGCATGCAAGTGTCTGAAGCAACTGTTCGAGTTCTTGAAGAATCAAGTGAACTCCGGTTGCGAGGCCAACTGTAAGGGTCTCGGGGGCAAGAAGTATGACTGCGTCAGCGCTATGAAAGAAGCATGGCGTCAGCTGCATGCGGCGTCTGTCAAGAACAAGTGCACCGGCGGCGACGCCGTGCCGCCGCCACCCAAGAGATAGCGGTGTCCGCATGCCGACACGTTCTGACGCCAGTTTGGTGCCCATGGTGGTAAAGCAGAATACTCAAGGGCCAGGCAGAGCGCAGAGAGCCGTCCGTTGGTGGCCCATACTGGTGTTTCTTTGTCCAACGCTCGTGCTCTGGATCGCAAGTTGCTTCTATGTTCTGGAAGCGAGAGCGGCTGTTGTCGAGGTCGCGCTGGCGGGGGGCGATTGCATGATCCGCTGGGGGCGCGGAATCGCGAACCAGGGATTCTGCGCTACACCCGCAAGCCCTAGTCGAGTTGAGGTTACGCTTCCCGGCATCCTATTGGTGTCGGAGCGCGTCGAGTCGCTTCGGCCCTTTGGCACATTACCGTACGTCGGCCGGGGGCTGTTCGGACAAGACTACAGGGTCTCGCTACCGCTCTGGATGCTGCTCTTTGCGCAGGTGGCTGCTGTGGGCATGCTAATCGCACGGCGCTACCGAAGGCGCGCTGGCCCCGGTGTGTGTGCAGAATGCGGCTACTCGCTTGTGGGGAACGTGAGCGCTCGTTGTCCCGAATGTGGTGCGCGCGTCTGCGGCTCGCCTCGGCAGACGCGCGAAGCACGATGACGCAGCGAACGCCAACTGAGGACACGATGAGCGCAGTCAGCCGAGCCGCTTGTCATGAGCCGCTTACACAGCTCGTGCGCGATCTCGCTGAGTGGCTTGCAGTCCTTCGGCGCTTCGCTTTGCGCCGCCGGGGCGAAGCGCCGGACGATCCCGACCGGGATGTCCGGGCGTCCGACGAGTCGGAGCAGTTTCGAGCGCCCGCCAAAGCGATCATCGTCTGGTTGGAGCTGCACGCCCGCGACGCCGACGCGGCGGAAGTCGATGATGCGATGGCCGTCCTGCGAGAAAACGCGCGACGATTCGACACGGGTGGGCTGACGCCGGTCCTCGACGAGCGCGCCGACGAGTACGTTTCCCCACTTGAATTGCTCATCGAAGCCGCGGAGAAGACAGCGGGCCGACTGGACGACCTCGACCAGGCACGCGCCCGGGCGGCGTTGCGGCCCAGCCGGTCGCGGTTTGCTGTTCGCGCGTGTCACCCCGATTTCTTTCACGAGTTTCACGACGATCGGGCAGATGGCCGCACCAGGCGCCAGGCGTCGGTTGCAGATCGTGGCTGCTTCTGGCAGGCGGTGCGCAAGCAGGCAACAAGATCCAAGCACAAAGCGTCGCAGTCCGACGAGTGAACTGCGACGCTTCTAACATGGTCGTCGCCGCATTGAGCGGCCGTCCCGCAAAGCGTGCTGACGCACGCGCATGCCACTTGCTACTTCAGGTCGTTCAACGCGGCGCCGAAGTTGATGTGGAAGACCTGTTGGTCGATGACCAGTGCCGGGACTGACTTCACGCCGGCACGCTCCGCTTCCGAGAGCCGTTGCTTCTGCTGCCCGAGGTGCACGACCTCAACCCGGAACTCCTTGGGGTTGAGCGCCGATGCGAACTGCTGCTCGGCCGTGACGCAGACAGGACAACCCGCGTGATAGAACGTGGCCTTCTTCATGGTTCGTTTCCTTTCATTGCTGACGACGCCGGAAACCCTCCGGCCAGGGGCTTCTCGCCGACGAACAACGACCACAGCCGCCGTCGTTCCGGCGGAGTGAGCATTTCATGGTCCGCGCAATCAAGCCGCAGATCGGCATCAGCCAGCGGCGCATCGACGAACGCGCAATGATGCGGCTTATCCGCACTTGCGTGAACATTTGGACGGAAGTAGTTGCAGGTGGGGCACATCCGCGCGACCGGAATCTGACCGTCCACCTGCAACGCGTGGATCATCTTGACCAGGATTCGCAGGAGTGACTCCTGCTCCGTTGCATCAAGGGCATGAAGCGTGCGGCCGACGGCATCGGGCCACTCGACCTGCCGCGCTGCCGCTCGCGCGCCCTTCCGCGTCAGGCTGACTCGGACGACTCGAGCATCCGCGTCCGACCTCTCCCGGCTCACCAGCCCCTTGCGTTCCAAGGCTGCAACCGCGTCACTGACCGTCGGCTGAGAGACGGCCAACTCGGCGGCGATACGCTTCATTGAGAGGCCCCCGCGCGCTTGGCCATCCAGAAGCGCCAGCACCTGTCCCTGGGTCGGGGTCAGGCCCGACGGCCGACCTCGGCTCCACGCCTGATGCCGAAGGACCAGGGCGAGCTTGGCCAGCCCGGCCGAGATTCGCCGGTTCAAATCGCCAGGAACAAGCCGTTCGTCCATATGCATAGGAGTCCTAAATATAAGCGGCCGTGCCGTGCCTGTCAACTCCGGCGGACAGCCGCCCGGCCGCCGCCAAGTCGGCCTTCGCAGGCTCGAATCCCGTCACCCTGATCCAGTCCGATGGCTGATCGTGGCAAGTGCCGCTCCTGCCGCCAGTTGCAAGAAGGTTCGCTCACGTCCTGGCAAACCCTGCGGTCCCGTCGGCGCCAGATTCCGCAGGAAGCGAGCGATTCTGCCCGCTGGTTGGTGACCGGCACCGAAGCGGCGGACGCAGGTGGCCCGCCGGGGGCCGGCCCCCCGGCGAGAATAGGCACGAAAACTTAAACCAAATGGTTGACAAACCGTGCGCCGCCGTTATACTAAACCACATGGTTGTAAATCGCTCGCCGAGACTGGACCGCGTCTTTCACGCCTTGGCACACCCGGCCCGCCGCGCGATTCTCCAGCGGTTGGCAGGCGGGGAACACAACCTCAGCGAACTGGCCGCTCCGCTGCGGATGTCCTTCCCGGCGGCCTCCAAGCACGTGCGCGTCCTGGAGCGGGCCAGGCTGGTGCGCCGCCGCGTCGTCGGCAGAACGCACATCTGCCGGGTCGAGGGCAAACCGCTCGAGGAGGCCGAGCGCTGGCTGGAAGAGTATCGGCGTCACTGGGAGCGGAACTTCCTGAGGCTGGACGCCCTGCTGGACCAGATGAAGGCCGAGGAGCGGGAAAAGAAGCCCGATCACCGCCGTGAGTGAGGAAACACACGATGCAACGCGCTGGCGCCCTTCAGGTCTCGACGCCCACCGACACGACGATCGTCATCACGCGCACGTTTGATGCGCCGCAGAAGCTGGTCTGGGAGGCGATGACAAGGCCCGACCTGCTGCGACGCTGGATGTTCTGCCCGCCGGGGTGGACCTGGGCGGCGTGCGAGATGGACGTGCGCGTCGGCGGCAGGTTCCGCTGGGCATGGAACGGCCCCGACGGGAACCTCGCCATGACGATCTCGGGAGAGCACCGCGAAGTGACCCCGCCCGCCAAGATCGTGCACACCGAGCGGATGGAGATGGGCCCGGGCGCCGGCGGCTGCGCCGCGCACGGCGACGGCGGTGAGCACCCTCCGGTTCTGACGACGCTTGAACTCGACGAGCGGGGCGGCAAGACCCGGATGAAGATGACGATCGCCTGCCCCACGAAGGAAGTCCGTGACGCCATGCTCGCCTCCGGCATGGAGCAGGGCATGGAGGCCGGCTACCAGACGCTGGACGCGATCCTGTCCGAGGGGGGCACGAAGCCCTCGACGGAATCCCTCTCGATTGTGCGTGACCTGGAGCATCCGCCGGAGCGGGTCTGGCGCGCGCTCACGGACCCCGCACTGCTGGCCCGATGGCTGCTGCCGGCAATCGGCTTCAGGCTCGAGATGGGGGCGGCGTTCAAGCTCCAGGCACCCCCGCAGCCCGGCTGGGACGGGATCGTCTCCTGCCGGATCCGCAGCATCGAGCCGCAGGCAAGGCTCAGTTACACGTGGGTCACCGGCGACCTCGACACAGTCGTGACCTTCACGCTGACGCCCACGGCGACCGGTACGCGACTCTCCGTTGTGCACTCGGGATTCAAGCCGGATCAGAAGCAGGCCCTCGGCGGCGCCCGCTACGGGTGGAAGGTCATGAGCGACAAGCTCGTGGAGATGCTCGCCGAGCAGGACGCATGAGCAGAGAGACGCCAATGCAGAAGGTCACGCCGTTCCTGATGTTCAACGATCAGCTTGAAAAAGCCGTCGAGTTCTATACCTCGACGATCCCGGGTTCCAGGATCGAGCGGGTCGCGCGCCGGGGGGAAGACGGACCGCTCCAGTCGGCCGAGTTCATCGTCGGCGGGCAGCGGTTCATGGGGTTCAACGGCGGCCCGCATTTCGGTTTCTCCGAGGGGTTCTCCATCTTTGTCGACTGCAAGGACCAGCGCGAGGTCGACGACTACTGGGACAGGTTCATGCGTGCGGGGAGCAAGCCGACGCAGTGCGGCTGGCTGACCGACCCGTTCGGAGTCTCATGGCAGATCGTGCCGCGCCGTTTCACGGAACTGATCGGCGACACGAACCCCAGGAAAGTCAAGGCCGTGATCGACGCGATGCTGAAGATGCAGAAACTGGACGTCGCCGAGCTGGAGCGAGCCCACGCGGAGGCGTGAAGGGTAGCTTCGCAGGCTGACTGTCATCCTTAAGGAGACGAGATGCTATGTCCACACCGCTTCCGACTCGCATCACTGCGACGCTTTCGGTGCGTGACTGGGCGGCAGCAGTCGATTTCTATAAGCGTGCGTACGGCGCTGTCGAGCTGCATTGTGTTCCCGGCGGCGGTGTCGCGCAGCTGTGCGTGGGCGCTGCCGAGTTCTGGGTCGCCGAAGAGTCAGCCGCGAACCAGAACTTCAGCCCCATGTCGCTCGGCGGCTGCTCGGTGCGAATGTTGCTCATCACCAACGATCCGGCCGCGGTCTGGCGCCAGGCCATCGCCGCCGGCGCGAAGGCAATCTCGCCGGTCGCTGAAGCGCACGGCTGGTGCATCGGACGCGTTCTCGACCCCGCGGGACACCATTGGGAAATTGCCCGACCCATGCGCTGTACATGAGGCCACGTGCACTCAGCTATGGCCGTTGAAAGAACTGCACGCGAGGAGCGCTTCAAACAACCACAAACAAGGATTGCAACGGCAAGGGAACGCAAATGGGCATCAGCAGAGACAATGACGTCAACCAGCCCCGCACACGGGTGGAGCGCGTATCCGACTGCGACCTCGTCGTCAGCCGCGCCTTTGACGCGCCCGCGCGCCTTATGTGGGAGGCATGGACCAGGGCGGAACTCTTCAGGAAGTGGTGGGTGCCGGAGTCGTTCCGGCTGAACCTGCGCGCCTGCGAAATGGATGTTCGCGTCGGCGGACGGTATCGGCTGGTGTTTCTCCACGAGGGTTCGACGATGGAGTTCTTCGGCACGTACCTCGAGGTGGTGCCGCACTCCCGCCTCGTCTGGACCAACGAGGAGGGTGGCGGTCAAACCGTCACCACGGTGACCTTCGAGGAAACCGCCGGCAGGACGCGGCTGGTCGTGCGCAATCGCTATCCATCGAAAGAGGCGCTCGAGGCCGACGGTTCGACCGACGCGCTGCCCGACTCGCTCGACCAGCTCGCCACGCTTCTCGCCGGCCTGGTATCCGGCACGGTGACACGATGACGCAGCGCATCCATCACACGAACCACTCCGGGAGACGCTTCGCAGCGTGGACGGCAGCTTTCGCTTCCATGATGCTCATGATGACTGTTGCGTCGGCGCAGCAGAACCCAGCGACAGGCTATGCGCCGGTCAACGGGCTCAAAATGTACTACGAGGTCCACGGCAGCGGCGAGCCCGTGGTGCTGCTCCACGGCGCGTTCATGACGATCACCAACATCTGGAACGGGTGGATCGAAGAACTCGCCAAAACGCGGAAGGTGATTGCCATCGAAATGCAGGGCCACGGCCGCACGGCGGACATCGCGCGCGACATGACCTCTGAAAACCTCGCTGATGATGTGGCGGCCCTGCTCGACCACCTCAGGATTCCGCGGGCGGACCTCATCGGGTACAGCATGGGCGGCGGCGTCGCGATGCAGTGTGCCGTCCGTCACCCGGACAAGGTACGGAAAGTCGTCGTCCTGTCGTCCTACATGCGTCGTGACGGCGTGGTCCAGGAAGGGGCCGAGGCGCTCAAGAATCTCTCGCCGGAACTCTTCGTTGGCTCGCCGCTCGAAGCCGAGTACAGGAAGCTCAGCCCGACGCCGGACGGTTTCCCGAAGTTCGTCAGGCACATGGTCGCCGCGATGTCTCAAGAGCGCGATCTGGACGCCGACAAGCTGAAGGCCACCCCAGCGCCCATGTTTTTTATCTTCGGCGACGCCGACGGCATCCGGCTCGAGCACGTCGCGGAGATGTTCCGGCTGAAGGGCGGCGGGACTCATGGCGACCTGGGGCCGCGCACCGCCTCACGCCTGGTCATTCTGCCCGACTCCACCCACGTCACGCTGTTGGAGCGTAAGAGCATCATCGTGCCGATGGTGAACGACTTTCTCGATGCCGGGCCGTAGACGCAGGACCGACGATTGAAGGACTCATCATGAGCGCAAACGGAACGGCCGCACGTCTGCTCGCGTGGCGCCCGACGATCGCCGGCGCCTCCATCGCCGCGAGCGTGGCGTTCATTGTCCTGCTGGGGCTGCTGCACGTCCTCCGGCCGGAGCTCGACCCCTCGTGGCACTTCATCAGCGACTACGAAGCGGGCCCCTGGGGTTGGGTCATGCGACTGGCGTTTTACTCGCTGGGGGCGAGTTGCCTCGGGGTGGTCGTCGCGGTCTTCCCGCACGCGCCCGGGATCGTCGGGCGTCTGGGCCTACTGCTCCTGCTCGTGTCCGCCGGCGGTCTTCTGCTGGCGGGACTTTTCGCCCCAAGCGCGACCAGCACGCTTCACGAGACCGGCGCCATGCTTGACCAGCTCCCCTTCGCCGGGCTGTTCCTTTCCATCAGTTTGTGGCGCAATCCAGCTTGGCGCTCGGTCCGATGGACGCTCGCCTGGGCGCTGCTGGTGCTCTGGGCGGGCGCGGCAGTGTTCATCTGGGCGATGGTGGTCATGCAGCCGAGCAAGGACAGGCCGCCCAGCCCGGACGTGCTGATCGGCTGGCCGAGCCGGGTCTTTATTCTGGCCCACTGTGCCTGGCTCATCCCCGTTGCCTGGTGGTCGCGTCGGCTTTCGGCAGCTCCCGCGAACAGCCCGGCAAGATGCGCACAGCTTCCGCGCTGCGACCCAGGGATATGGAGCAAATGATGTGACTGCGAAACCCACGACGATCGACGAATACCTGGCAACCGTGCGCCCTGACCAGCGCGCGGCGCTGAGCAGGCTTCGAAGGGCAATTCGTGCCGCCGCGCCTGACGCCGACGAGTGCATCACCTACGGGCTTCCAGGCTTCCGGCTGCACGGGAGAGCATTGGTCGCCTTCGGCGCGCGACCCTCGCACTGCGCGTTCTACCCGATGAGCGACACGACCATCGCGGATCACAAGGACAGACTCGGTGCGTTCGAGACGAGCAAGGGGACCATCCGTTTCCAGCCCGGCAAGCCGATTCCCGCGGCGCTGGTCCGCATCCTGGTGAAATCCAGAATCGATGAGATCAGCGCCATGCGGAATCGGGCGCGAACACCGGGCAAGTCTCGCGTGAAGCGGAAGCCGGTCTCCGTCGCACGCGGCACCGATGTGCCTCAGGCCCGTCTTCGGAGGAGGTTCCGATGAGCTGGAGCAAATGGGTTCGGCAGGTCCACCGCTGGCTGGGCGTCATCTTCACGCTGACGGTGGTCGCCAACATCGTTGTGATGGCCGCGAGACGGGGCGAGATGGCCCCGGCATGGGTGACTTACTCGCCGCTGCTTCCGCTTGCGCTGCTCTGGTTCAGCGGCACGTATTTGTTCGTGCAGCCGTATTTCGCGAGGTGGCGCGGCGCGCGACGCGGCACAGAATAGCTCGAACTGTCTGGAGTGAACGCAATGGCTCGTAGGACAATAAGCAAGTCGGTGAAGCCCGCAGGAACAACCGCTGGCGGGCGCGGCGGCGCCAAGGGCTTCACGGACCCGGAGAAGGCCGCGATGAAGGAGCGCGCCCGGGAACTGAGGGCCGAGGCGCGCGCCGGCAGGAACAGGGCGGATGGGGAACGCGCGGTGCTCGCGACGATCGCCGAGATGCCGCCCCCGGATCGCACGCTGGGGGAGAAGCTTCATGCGATCGTCCGCGCCAACGCACCGTCGCTGACGCCGAAGCTCTGGTACGGCATGCCCGCGTACGCGAATGCCGACGGCAAGGTGGTTTGCTTCTTCCAGGCGGCGACGAAGTTCAAGACGCGATACGCGTCGTTCGCCTTCATGGACGCGGCCCACCTCGACGACGGCGTGATGTGGCCGACGGGCTTCGCCGTGAAGGGGCTGACCGCCGACGACGAGGCGAAGATCGCCGCCCTCGTGCAAAAATCGGTCGGCGGAGGAACGTGAATGCCCCCGACCCCGACCCATCCCGCTCCGCAGCCGCTGATCTGCGTCAGCGACGTAGAGGCCGCCAGCCGGTGGTACCAGCGGCTGCTCAACGTGCGGAGCGCCCACGGCGGGCCGCACTACGAGCGCCTGGTCCGCGACGGGCGGCTGGTCCTGCAACTTCATCACTGGGATGTCGAACACCACCACGGGCCGATCGGCGACCGCGCGGCGAAGCCCTACGGCAACGGCGTGCTGCTGTGGTTCGAGGTGGACGATTTTGACGCCGCCGTCACCCGCGCGGTGGAGTTGAATGCCGAGGTCGTCCGACCGAAGCACCGCAATCCGCCCGATGGCGGTGGCGGGCCGAACCATTGGGAGATATGGCTGCGCGATCCTGAGGGATACACGATCGTGCTTGCAAGTCCCGACGGTTCGGCAGAGCGTCCTCGCCGCACCCACCCTGACCGGTGACCTTTCCACACTTGCCCCGGGCAGGCGCGTTTCACGGTTTCACGGCCCGGAACCCGCGTTTCCGGCCCCGTTCCATTGGCGCCCCTGTCGCGCCGAGTGGGCGGTGTGCCACTGCCGTGCGCACAGTGTCTTCCTCGGCCGGCACGTCTTCGACGTGGACGCAAGTCAGCGGACAGCGCGAGGTGCAGGTCTTCCGCTGAGCTTCACACCTCTGATACATGAGCGCGTCGTCGAGCGCCGAAGACACTGCTCGCAGGGCAGTGGCACCCGCGCATCGTTATCCATGGACCGGGGGCCGGGTGGCACCGGTGGCACCCGGCGGGCTGAGTACCGCCGAGCTGCTGCGCGTCGTTACGATTGACGCGGCCCGGGCCCTGGGACTCGGCGACCGCGTCGGCTCAATCGAACCCGCCAAGCAGGCCGACCTAACCGCGTTCCCCTGCGACATCCCGTCGCCGCCCTCATCGCCCACCCGCCGGCGGCCAGCGCCGTGTGGGTCCGCGGCGCTGCTGGTGCTGAGGGCGTCAACCCAGCCGGCTGTGGACCCGTGCCGGTCGATCGCCTGTTCGCGCAGCTCAAGCAGCGGCTGGACCGCATCCCGACCCGCGCACAGCGCCAGCTCGAAGGGGGCTGAGCGCGCAGCCCGGCAACAGTCCCCCGGCGCCCTTTCGGCAACCAGGCGCCGAGGCTGCACGCGGTTCGCGCGGACCGACTTCCGGCGGCGGTGGTTCAGGCGCGGGCGGCGGCGGACTCCAGGAAATCGACGAACTGGGCGGCCAGCGTGTCGCGCGCGAACTCACGCTCGCCCAGTTCGCGGGCGCGCCGCCCCATGTCCCTAAGCTCCGCCCGATGATCGCGCATCCACACCACCGCGTCGGCGAACGCCGCCGGGTCGTCCGGCGGAATGGCCAGCCCGCAGCGGTGATGCTCGATCAGCTCCGCCAGCCAGCCGGGGTAGTTGTTCAGCACGGGCAGGCCCGCGGACAGGTAATCAAAGAACTTGTTGGGCGACGTGCCGTAATAGAACGCCGGAATGTTCTTGAGGATCTGCATGCCGACGTCCATCCGCGGCAGGAGGCGCGAGAGCTGGTCCTTCGGCAGCAGCCCGTGCCAGATGACCAGGTCGCCGAGCCCCTCCTGCCGGCTGCGCTCCATCAGCCGCTGCTTCTGCCCACCCTCGCCGATGAACACGAAGCGGATGCCCTGCTCGCCGCGCTTCTTCAGCTCCACCGCCGCATCGAGCACCGCGTCGAGCCCGTTGGCCAGCCCGTGGGCGCCGCTGAAGACCAGGCGGAAGTCGCCCGGCCTGCCGAAGCGCGGGTCGTCCAGCGGCGCGTCGGTCGGGCGGAACAGTTCGAGATCGCAGCCGTTGGGGATCATCGCCACGCGCTCCGCCGGGTAGCCCGTCCGCACGATGCCGTCCTTGATGCCCGGGGCCAGCGCGACGATCCGCCGGGCGGCGTGATAGGTGATGCGCTCCATCCGGCGCATGTACCAGACGGCGATCGGGTTGGTCAGCACCTTGAGGGCGATGACGATCTCCGGCCACAGGTCGCGCACCTCGAAAACGAACGGCGCCCCGAGCCGCCGGGCCCCTTTGCGCCCGGGGATGCCGACCGTCAACGGCGTCGACGTGGCGAAGACCAGGTCGGCCCGGCTGTCGGCGACGAGCGCGGTGGCGGTGCGGGCGAAGCTCAGGAACGCCATGATGCGCCGCGCGGCGCCCATCTTGTTGGAGTAGGGCTCGGCGATGCACTTGACGTCGATGTTGTCGATGGTCATCTCGTTGACACGGCCGCTGACCTTGAACACGCGCGCGGTCGCGTCGTTCACGCCGCAGATCATGGTCACGCGATGACCGCGGGCGATGAGCCGCCGGGCCATCTCGTACGAGCGTGTGCCGGTCGCGCCCTGCTGGGTCGAGAAGTGCTGGTGAATGTACGCGACGTGCATCGGCGCTTCCCGGACCGCGAGCCTGCCAGACAACAAGCAAGGGCGAGACGATAACGCGCGCCCGAGCCGAGGAACAAGGGCCAGCGCCTCGCCGCGTACCGGCCTCCGCCGAGGAGGCATAGCCCGCTCGCCCGAACAAAAAAAGAACGACGGGCGGTCGGGCTCGCCACCGTCACAGCATCAGTCCCGGTACCGGGCGTGGCAGTCCTTGCACGTCTGCGCGATGAGCGCGAGCCGCCCGCTCAGGTCCGCGTGGGAGATCGCTGCACGATCGGCGCCGGGCGCGTCCCGCGCCTGCGTCCGCACCAGGGCGTCCTCCAGTCCCGCCGCGAGCCGCGCCGACTCGCGCATCCACTCCACGTACTCGGCCGGCCGCGAGCGGCTGCTCTCGTGCTCGATGAGGTTCCGCAGCAGGTCCGCCAGCCGGCCGGCCTCGGCCGCCGGGACGAGGTCGGGGTGGTCGCGCGGCGTAGTCCAGGCGGCCTTCTCGATGAGCCGCAGGTGCTCGTGGGCGTGCTCGATCTCGACCATGCTGCGAACCAGGCCGCTGGTCCTCCAGACGCGCGGAAAGCTGTCATCGGCGCTCAGCAGCCGCGCGCCGTCCGCCACCGTCGCGGCCGACACGCACTGGTACAGCCCCTTGTACGCCGGAGACGTGCCCGACACCTTCATCCGCAACAACGCCTCGTCAGCCGTCAGGCGGCCAAGCGTGACGGCGACCGCGCCGGCGGCCCCGGCGCTGCGGTGCTTGCCGTGGTGGCAATGCAGGTAGATCGGCCCCGGCAGGTCGTGGACCGCGCGGGCCAGCTCCAGCGTCCGCCGCTCGTCCATGCCGCTGTAGCCGATCGGCAGGTGGACGTATCGCAGGCCGCGACGCTCGGCGCGCTCGACGTCCGGCCGCGCGCCGTCCACCGAGATGATCGTGCGGACGCCCAGCGCGACGAGCGTGTCGAAGCCCGCGTCTCCCTCGGGCACCGAGCCGCTGTAGAGCCCCTCGCCGAACGCGACGACGTTGTGCACGCCCGGGTACTCGGCGGGCGTACCGCCTGCCGGGTCGGGCGGCGGCAGGGCGACTGATGATCTCGCGATTTCGTGATCCGGCGAGGTCTTGATTGAAGCGTCCTTGCCGGCAACGGCCGGCGCGGCGTTGCGCGCGGCGCAGCACGCGCTCAGGCCGACCGCCGCAATCAGCACAATTCGGAAGGCCCAACCGGCCATTGCTCGTACCAGCTTTCCACGCGGCGCGTGCGGCGCCCCCGCGGCGCGGCGGCTGTCCGCGCAAGCCACGTGGCACGGACGGACAACCCGCCCGTGCGACCCGTCTTCGCCGTCCATGATAGTCCGACGCCAGGGCGGATACACTGCGCGCTCCATGATGCGCGTGCTGGACGTGGTGCTGGCGCGGCCGGCGGCGGATGACTGGGCCGCGGCGGGGGCGCAGTATGCGCTTGCGGCGCTCTGGCACTTCTGGCCGCTGGCCGTGTTCGGCTTGCATGGCGTTGCGGCCGAGGAGCCGCTCGCCGCGATCGGCCCCACGCTCGGGATGGTCGCGCTGAGCGTCGTGGGCTGGATCGTGTTCTCGATCGGCGTGCGGCGCGGCGCCAGGCGGCGCGGCCTGTCGGAGTCGCGGCTGTATGCGCGGGCCTGGTGGCGCACGTGCATGTGGACGAGCGCCGTCGCGTCGATGTGGGCGCTGATCTTCCCCTCGGACTTCAACGCTTCGCGCGCTCCGGGATACGAGCTCTGCGCCTTGACGATCGTGTTCGGACTCCTGACCGGGCCGGTTGTCTTCGGCCGCCGGGACGCGCGCCTTTCGCCGCTGCGCTGGCGCCCCCAGTGCCCGGAGTGCGGCTACAGCGTCTTCCGCGTAACGGCCGGACGCTGCCCGGAGTGCGGTGCGCCATACCCCTCACTGCTGCGCCACAATCGCCGCTGGGCCATCCACCGCCACCCGTGGGACAGGCGGCCGCGCGAGTTCGTGGTGGCGGCGTATCTCAAGAGCGCCGTTATGAACGGACTATGCCCGTGCCGGGCGGCTTGGCGGCTCGGAAGCCCCGACCGCTTCGGGCGGGCGCTGCGCTGGGCGGCGGCGCACCTACTGCTGGCGGCACTGCTCGCAACTCTGCTGGGCTCGCGCGGCTGGCACCTGGACGCGATCGTGACCTTCGCGCGGAACTCGTGGCACGGCGAACCGCCCTCCGCCGCCGTCGTTAGTCAGTCCGCCCTGCGCGCCGCCCACTCGCTGGGCGCTTGGCTCTGCGTGCTGCTCGGCATCCTCGCGACGGGCCTGGCGCTCGCGTGGATCACCCCCGCGCGGCATCCCCGCGCCTCCGCCGCCATGGTGAAATGGACGCTCTACTCGACGTCGACGCTCGTTCCGGCGGTGGCGCTCGCCTGGCTGATCGCCAATGGCGGACTGCCGCCGAACGCGTGGTCGCGGCGCCTCTGGGTAGTGGGCGCGGCGTCGGCCGATCCGACGGTGGTGGCGCTGCTGGCGGCGGCGTGGTGGAGCCGCGGCGCCGCGGCCGGACCGCGCCAGGAGTGGCGCGGCATGCCCGCGGCGGGCCTGTTCTTCGTCGCGTACGTGCTGGCATGGCGCGGCGTGGTGCTGCTGTTCCCGGCCGGCGCGCTGGAGGTGCTGCTGTGAGTGCGACGGCGCGGCGCTCGCGAGCGCTGAGCTGGCATCGAGCCGCGCGGCGGGCGCTGGCGGTGGCGCTGTGCCTGGCGCTGGCGGCGGGCGCGTGGCGCGTCGTGCGGCCGGTCGTGGTGGACCGCGTGGCGCGCGAGAGCCTGGGCTGGTCGATTCGAGGCCAACTCGTTTGGGAGGCGCTGCGGGCGCGCTATGCGGCAGAAGTCTACGATTTCGCGCGTTCGCTCCGCTCGTGGCGGCCCGACGCCCTGTACTCCTATGACGATCCGTCGCGCGGCGCGGCGGGGGTGGTGTGGAGCCTCCACGAGTCCGCCGGCGTGTGGGGCTCGGACCCCACCGTAGCGGTCGTCGCGGACGGCGGCCTGAAGGTGCGCGGGTTCGTCGCGTCCGACGCTGCACAGTGGCTCGATGCGGCCGATTACGACCGGGACGGGCGCCTTGAGATGATCGTGGGAGCTCATGACCCAGACGCAGAGGACCACGAGCAGTCCCGGATCGCCGTCGTGCGCCTGCGCGGCGGAACCAGCGAGCTGTTGGCCATCTGCGCTTTCGCCTCGCCAGGCACGAGTCGCCGCTGGCTCAGCGCCGTCTGGGAGCCCGACCCGAACCTGGCCGGCGCGCAGCGACTGAGGTTGTCGTTCGTGCGGCGGACCGGCGGGACCGTAACGGTGGACCCGCCTGTGGCCGCCCTGGCGTTCACCGCCCGCGGCGGCGTCATGCAGCTCATTGAGAGCACGGACCCCGACGACCTCCGCGGCTGGTCGCCGCCGGATGGAAAGCCGGTCGTCTTCCCCAGCCGGCAGCACGTTGGCGAGCTGGCCCGGGCCCTCTGGCCGAAGTCCGGCCGGCACACAAGCATCGACGGCCGCTGGACCAGCGAGGATCGCCGATTGACGCTCGAAATCGGCGGCGGCGACGTTCGATGGATCGAGCGCAACGCGGCAGGTGAAACGCTCATCCGGCAGTTTGCGGCGAACACCGCCTCCGGCCAGTTCCGCCTTGAGCGCCCATACGACGAGGAATCGCTGGCGTTCTACGGCGTGCCCGAGCCGCTGCGCCGCGCGATCCTGGCGCGCCCCCCGCCCCCGTCATACCTGATCGCCACCCGCCGCAGCGGGGCCAGGCCGACGGGCGATGGGCGCTTGCACCTGCGGGCGGTGCTGGGCCGCTGGCCGGCGGATGTCGATCCCCGCGGCCTGTCGGTGCCGCCGGGCGAGATGCCGGGCGGAGCCCCGTCGAGCGGGATGTCGCCAGGCGCGGGGTCGAGCGAAATGCTGATAGAGATTCACGCGCTCCACGCCGAGCCGCCCCCCCCAGGCGCCGGCGGGGAGCGTTGACCGCGCGCGGCAAAAGCCTGCGGGCGGCCGAGCCGCGGGTGCCAGCGGGTGCAGGGTCGAGCGCATGGCGTCCCGCGCCGCTCAGTTGCGACATTTGGCGCTTTCGCGGAAAATCCGCGACCCCGGTGGCGCGCCCGCACCCGGCCCAAGGGCCGGCGTGCGGGTGATCGACGACGGGCCCCAGGAGGGAGACTTGCGCATGGCAGCCGCATCGGGTACCGCATCGAAACGCACCGTGGCCCACCAGATCGCCGAGTGGTCGCTGGCGACCCGCTACGAGTCGCTGGATAGCCGGACGGTCCACGAGATCAAGCGCCGCGTGCTCGATTCGATCGGCACCGCGCTGGGCGCCTGGCACAGCCGCCCCGCGAAGGTCACACGGGCCTTGGCCCAGGCCGTGCCGGTCGCCGCCGGCGGGGCCTTCGGTCCGGGCGCGAGCCTGCTGGGGTCGAGGTTCCGCACCACTCCCGACCTGGCCACCTTCAGCAACGGGGCGCTCGTCCGCTACCTCGACTTCAACGACACCTACCTGAGCCTCGAACCGGCGCATCCGTCGGACAACATTCCGGCGGCGTGGGCGGTCGGCCAGGTGTGCCAGGCGACCGGCCGCGACATCATCACCGCCATCGCCGTCGGGTACGAGCTGCAATGCCGCGCGTGCGACGCGGCGTCGCTGCGCAAGCACGGCTGGGACCACGTTTACTACGGGGCGCTATCGTCGGCCTTGCTGGCCGGCAGGCTCTACGGCCTGAGCGCCGAGCAGACGGTGCACGCGCTCGGCCTGGCCGGCGTCGCGAACTTCGCCACGCGCCAGACGCGCACCGGGCAGATCTCCGACTGGAAGGCCTGCGCCTTCTCCAACGCCGCCCGCAACGGCGTCTTCGCGGCGAACCTGGCGCGGCTGGGCATGACGGGGCCGAACGAGATCTTCGAGGGGCCCAAGGGGCTGTTCAAGATGGTGACCGGGCCCTTCGAGCTGAAGTGGGCCCGCGAGCCCGGCGACTGGATGATCAACCGCACCTACATCAAGTTCTGGCCCGCCGAGTACCACTCGCAGTCCGCCATCGACGCCGCCCTGCGCTTGCGGCCGCGCGTCGGCGACCCGCGGGCCATCCGCAGCATCCTGATCGAAAGCTTCGAGGCCGCCGTCAGCATCATCGGCAGCGAGCCTGAGAAGTGGCGGCCGACCAGCCGCGAGACGGCCGATCACAGCATGGGCTACTGCGTGGCGTGCGCGCTGCTGGACGGCGACGTGACGCGCGAGTCCTTCCGCGACGAGAAGATCCGCGACAAGGACGTGCTGGCGCTGCTCGACAAGATCAGGATCGTCGAGACTCCGGAGTGCAACGCCGGCTACCCGGATGGAATTCCCAACAGGCTGATCGTCACCGCCGGCGACGGCAGCCGGCACGAGGAGTTCGTCACGTACCCTCGCGGTCACGCGGGCAACCCGATGACCGACGAGGAGGTCATCCGCAAGTTTAAGGGGCTGGCGGCGGGCGTGGTCAGTGACGCGACAGCCGACCAGATCGTCAGCCGCTGCATGGAGCTTGACAAGGCCGCGGATATCAGCCCGCTGCTGGAGTTCGAGCCCCAGTAGCGGCTCTTCCTGCCGGACCTTGCGGACGGCCTTGACGGCTTTCGGCGCTTCCAGGCCGGGCGGCTTGGGGCGACGGGAACTCACGGATCGGCATTGCCGATAGACTCAGCGGGGGCGGGGCCGGAGGCCGCGGGCGCTTCGGCCGGTGTTTCACTCGGCTTTACGCAAGGTGGCGTCATGTCAGAGACGGCGAGGCTGGAGTATGGCGGCAAGAGCTACACGCTGCCGGTAGTCCACGGGACAGAGAACGAAACCGCGGTGGACATCAGCAACCTGCGGGCCGAGAGCGGGCTGATCACGCTGGACGACGGCTACGGCAACACGGGGTCGTGCCTCAGCGCCATCACCTACATCGACGGCGACAAGGGCATCCTGCGCTACCGCGGCTACGCCATCGAGGAGCTGGCCGAGCAATGCTCCTTCGCCGAGTGCGCCCACCTCGTGATGTTCGGCGAGCTGCCCAACCGGGGCCAGCTCGACGAGTTCCGCCGGCTGCTGCGCGTGCATTCGTTCATCCACGAGGACATGCGCCATCACTTCGAGGGCTTCCCGCCCAACGCCCCGCCGATGGCGATCCTGTCGGCGATGATCAACGCGGTCGGCTGCTTCCAGCCCGAAGTGACCGTGGTCGACGACGACGCGAACTTCCTGGAGGCCGCGGCGCGGGTGATGAGCAAGGTGCGGACGATCGCGGCGTACAGCTACAAGAAGTCGCGGGGCGAGCCGGTGATCTATCCGCGGGCGGACCTGCGCTACACGGCGAACTTCCTGCACATGATGTTCAGCAAGCCCTACGAGCCCTTCGAGCCTGACAACGACATCGTGCGGGCGCTCGACCAGATCTGGGTGCTGCACGCCGACCACGAGCAGAACTGCTCGACCTCGACGGTGCGCATGGTGGGCTCGAGCCAGGCCAACCTGTTCGCGTCGGTGGCCGCGGGCGTGTGCGCCCTGTGGGGGCCGCTGCACGGGGGGGCGAACCAGGCGGTGATCGAGATGCTCACGCAGATCCAGGCCAGCGGCGAGCCGGTGAGCAAGTTCATCGAGCGCGTGAAGTCCAAGGACTCCAAGTCGCTGCTGATGGGCTTCGGCCACCGGGTCTACCGCAACTTCGACCCGCGGGCCAAGATCATCAAGGCCTCGTGCGACAAGGTGCTGGCCAAGCTGGGCATCCACGACCCGCTGCTCGACATCGCCAAGCAGCTCGAGGAGGCCGCCCTGCGCGATGAGTACTTCATCTCGCGCAAGCTCTACCCCAACGTCGATTTCTACAGCGGCATCATCATGCGCGCCATCGGCATCCCGCTGAACATGTTCACGGTCATGTTCGCCATCGGCCGCGTCCCTGGCTGGATCGCCAACTGGCGCGAGGTGCGGCTCAACCCCAAGGCCCGCATCTACCGCCCGCGGCAGATCTATGTCGGCCCCACCGCGCGCGAGTACGTGCCCATCTCCAGGCGCTGAGCCCCCCATGGGTCTGCGCGCCGCCTACCTCACGCGAAACCTCCTGCGCAACCCGCTGCGCGGCCTGCTCACCTGCGCCGCCGTCGGCCTGCCCGTCATGATCTTCGTCCTCAGCATCTCCGTCATCGACGAGCTCGAACGCTTCCTCGACAACTCCGCCCGGCAGCTCCGGCTCGCCGTCGGCAGCAAGATCTCCATGGTCAACCCCCTGCCCGTCGGCTACCGCGCCAAGATCGAATCGCTCGACCCCACCCGCCGACGCATTCTCGCCGTCTGCGGCATCACCTGGATCGGCGGCCGCATCAAGGGCGACCAGCGCCCGCTCTCGACCCTCTGCATCGACCACGACACGTTTCCCGTGGCCTTCCCCGAGTTCGACCTGACTCCCGAGCAGCTCGACGCCTGGAACCGCGACCGCCAGGCCATCATCGTCGGCGAAGGAACGGCCCGGCAGTTCGGCTGGAAAGTCGGCGACCGCATCACCATCCAGCCCTCTGTCCCTCCCTACACCCCCATGCAGTTCCACGTCGTCGCCGACAGCCGCAACGCCGTGGACAAGGTCACGAACTGGGCGCGGCGCGATTACCTGGCCGAGACGCGCTCGGCCGCCAGCTACCCCGGGAGCTGGGTCAGCTTCTTCTTCGTCAAGTGCGCCGGCGCCGCCGACATGGCCGAGTTCCGCGCGCGCATCGACGAGCTCTTCGCCGGCACGCCCGAGGAGACCTTCACCCAGGACGAAAAGGCCTTCATGGCCCATTTCATCACCCAGCAGTTCGACCTGCCGCGAAACCTCTCCATCCTCGCCATCGTCACCGTCTTCGTCGCCGTCATGGCGGCCACCAACACCATGAGCATGAACTTCCGCGACCGCCTCGGCGAATTCGCCACGCTCAAGGCCATGGGCTTCCCGGCCCGCGCCGTCTGCGCCCTGATCCTGATCGAGAGCCTGCTGCTCTGCGGCGTCGGCGGCCTGCTCGGCGCGGCGACGCCCTACGTGCTCTTCACGCACACGCCCCTGCGCGACGTCACCGTCCCGCTGATTCAATACCTGCAAGTGCGGCCCGATGTGTGTGCCCAGTCGCTGCTGATCGCCCTGGCGATCGGGCTGCTGGCCGGCGCCTGGCCCGCCTGGCTGGCCCTGCGGCTGAAAGTCGTGGCGGCGCTGCGCACGCTCGAATAGCGCCGCCACGCCCCGCGAACCCGCGCCCCGAGCCGGGCCGCTCGCGACGGCCGTCAGACGACGCGCTCGCCCGCGACCCACACGGCGCTGGCCGCGGGCGCCTGGGCGATCAGGGCCGCGACGGGGTCGCCCCGGGCGTCGCAGGGGAACGCGGCGAGGTCGGCCTGCTTCCCGGGTTCGATGGTGCCGATGCGGTCGCCGAGGCCCAGGGCCCGGGCCGCGTCGATCGTGACGAGCCGCAGCAGCTCGGCGGAGCCCAGGGCGCCGCCCGTGGCCGCGTCGAGGACGGCCAGTTCATCGAGCAGCGAGAGGCTGTGGTTGCTGGCCAGGCTGTCGGTGCCGATCGCCAGCGGCACGCCGGCGCGGCGCAGGCTCATGAACGGGTGCGGCTCGTGACCGAAGAAGCGGTGCGCCCGCGGGCAGTACACGACGCTGTGGCCCGTCGAAGCGAGCACCGCGATTTCCTCCTGCGCGACGTAATTCACGTGAGCCAGCAGCCCCGGAGCGAGGCCCGCGGTGCACAAGGACAAGCACTCCATCGGCGCCAGGCGCGGCGACATGACGCCGCACTGCGCCATGAGCGCGGTGAGCAGCGGCGGAAGGTCCGCGGGCTGCCCGGCCAGGAACGCGACCTCCTCGCGCGTCTCGGCCCAGTGCGTGGTCCAGGGGCGATGGCGCGTGTGCGCCAGCTCGACCGCGGCGCGAATCTCTCCCGCGGGGACGGTATACGGCGCGTGGGGCGAGACGCCCGCGGTGAGGAGGGCATCCTCCTCGACGGCGTCGAGTTCGGAGCGGAGCTCGCCGGAATTGCGCGGCGGATCGTCGGCGAGCGAGAGGAGCTCGACGAAGCAGACCTTGCGGATGGGAATGCCCTTCAGCACGCGCCAGGCGAGGTTGCGGCGCGAGATGTCGCCGACGCAGGTCACGCCGGCGCGCAGCGACAACCACGCGCCATCGCGCACGCCCTGCTGCTCGCGCTGGACTTGCCCCGGTGCAGCCCGCAGGCGAATGAGCTGGCTGATCCACGGCCAGAACGGCCCGGCCGGGGCCTGGCCGGCGTAGCCCGTCAGCTCGAGGTGCGTGTGCGGGTTGACCAGGCCGGGCAGCAGCGCGGCGGCGCCGAGGTCGATCGCTTCGTCCTTGCCGGCGGGCGGCCGACCCTCGCCCACCTCAACGACGCGCGAGCCTGCGATGCGCACGAATCCGCCGCGGATCGGCGGGCTGGAGACGGGCACGACCCACGCGGCGCGGAGGATCACGTCCGTGGCTCAGGTTTCGAGCGGGGCCGCTGGCGACGGCCGCAGGGCGGCTTCCTCGAACCAGGAGCGCCAATCGGGGCCGATCTGGCCGTGCGTGATGTGATGCGCCATCGACTGTTCGCACTGGCAGGCGCGCTGGCCGCGCGACAGCACCGCGCACAGCCGCTCCAGCAGCATCGGCAGGCGCTCGACCGCGGTCGCGGCCCGGCGGACTTCGACGGCCTTGTCGAGGATGCGGCCGTTCTCGAAGGGGCGGAACTCGCTGCCGTTCTCGACGTAGCTGGCCACGTAGCAGATGCTGGCGTAGCACATCTGCAACTCCTTGGCCAGGAACACCTCCGGCGCCAGCGTCATGCCGACCAGCTCGCCGCCGTAAGACGCGAACTTCCTCGCCTCGGCCGGGGTCTCGCGCCGCGGGCCCTCGACGCAGACATAGACGCCGCCGCAGGAATGCGCGCAGTTCTCCTCGCGGAGCGTGGCGGCAAAGGCGTCGCGCAGCGTCGGGCAGAAGACGGGCCATTGGCGCACGACGCCGAGGCCCTGGTTCTCGAAGAAGGTGTTGGGACGGCAGGTGGTCTCGTCGACCAGGTCGTCAACGATCACGTACTGGCCGATCTTGAAGTTGTGGCTGATGGCCCGCGTCTCGCTCCACGAGACGACCGCCTGCACGCCCAGCTCCTTGAGCGCGTAGATGTTCGCCCGGTAGTTGACGAACGTCGGCGCCAGGTCGTAGCCCGACTCCCCATGCCGGGAGAGAAACAGGAACTCCCCCGCCGCCGACTCGCAATGGAAGATCGGCTGCGAAGCGCCGAAGGGCGTCTCCTGCGGGCCGAGCCTCCGTGCGACCAGCGCCCCCGCGCGAAGCAGGTCATACGCCGCCGTACCGCCAATGCAGGCCAGAGACGGACTCATCGCGGACCTCCCAGGGTCGGCCAGGTTCGTTTCCCATCCGGCACGCACGAGACCGAACCGTCCGCAGACCGCTGCGGACTGCTCGCTCGCCTTCTGAATGCTTGTCGTGTCGTGCAGCGTTGTCGTCTTTGATTTGCCGCAGTATAGACGATCTTCATCGGACCGCAACAGCGCTTTTCCACGAGCCCGCGCGGGCCAGCGCCGGCGCAATGGCGAGCACCGCCTCCCGGCCTTATAACCACCTGCGATGAGCCACGACCACGGCGCCGCGACACAGCTTCCGAGTCCGCAAGGCGAACTCTCCCTGCCCGCCGCGCTCGCCGTCGTCCTGCTTTATGCGGCCGCGATCTACCTCCCGTTCCTCGGCGGCGGCTCGCGCACCCTGACGCGGCACGAGGTGCTGATCTCGCACCCGGCGTTGCAGGTGCTGGAGAACGGCGACTGGCTGATCCCGCACTACACCGGCCGGCCCTGGGTCGACAAGCCGCCGCTCATCACCTGGGTCACGGCGGGCCTCTTCGCGCTGACCGGCGGGTGTAACGAAGTGGCGGCGCGGTTGCCGGCGGCGTTGAGCGCCGTCGCGTTGTGCGTACTGATCGCGGCGCTGACGGCGCGATTCTATGGGAATCGCGCGGGCCTGCTGGCCGGCCTGGTGCAGGCGAGCTGCGTCTACATGTACATGCAGGGGCGGCTCGGCGAGATCGACATGCCCTTCGCGGTGCTGGTCGCCGGCGCGCACGCCCCCCTGCTCTGGCATTGGGGCAAGGGCGAGCAGCGTCTGTCCGCCCTGGGAGCCTGGACGTTCCATGTGATGGTCGGGCTGGCAGTGTTGGCCAAGGGGCCGCTGGGCGCGATCCTGCCGGTTGCGACCGTGCTGTGCTTTTGCGTCTTTCAACGGGCGCTCTGGCCGCTGCGGGCCGCGCTCCTCACGCCGGCGCTGTTCGCGTCCGTCGCGATCGGGCTGTCATGGCACGTGGCGGTTGTGACGCGGCTGGGGTGGTTCGGCTTCGAGCGGCTGTGGTACACCTATTTCGCCCGGGCCGCGGGCCTGCATCACCTCGGTTCGCAGAATCCGCTGCTGTACTTCTACACCATTCCCTGGCTGGTGCTGCCGTGGAGCATTGTGCTGCTGGCCGGGGCCCGCACCCTCGCCCGGGATGCCTGGCCGCGCTCCGCCTGGCGCGAGCGGGTGCTGTGGGCGTGGCTGCTCGGCGGACTGGTCGTGCTGACACTGACGGCGTTCAAGCACAAGCACTACTGCATTCCCATCCTCCCGCCGCTCTCGATCCTGTGCGGCCGGCTGCTGGCCGAGCACGTGGAGCGGCTGGGCCGGGTGGCCCAGCGGCTTCAATTCGTCGCTTTCGCCGTCGCCCTGGCCGCCTTCACCGCGGTCAGCGGCTGGACGATGCCGGCGCGCGATCACCGCCGCGAGACCGTCGCGTTCGTGCGCGACGCCGTGGCCGCCGTCCCGTCCGGGGAGCCGCTTTACCTTGTCGGGCTCGCACAGTCCGCCGTTTATGTCTACGTGCCACGGCCGTGCGCCTACGCCGACACGCCCGAGGAGCTGGCCCGCGCCGCGGAGCGGGCCGACGGCCCGGTCTGGGTGCTCACCACGCGGGCGAACGTCGACGCCGGCGCCGCGGCCGGCCTGGCGATGGACGTCGCGCGCGTCGAGCCTCCTCGCCGCAAGCTGCCCGAGGGCGAGGCGCTCGTGCTCGGCCGGCTACGGATCGCGAGCCGCGAGGACGCGGCAACGGAGGAGCGCCGGGACGGAGGGACTTAGGCCAGCGGCGCGACGACCTCCCGGCGCCGTCGCCGGCCTTCGCTGCGACCTCCATGTCTCGGCTACACTACCGCCATGCCAAACGCTCGCATCATCGCGCTCTACGCCGGTTCGTTCGACCCTGTCACGCACGGCCACCTGGATGTCATCCGGCGGGCGTCGCGGCTGTTCAACGAGCTCGTCGTCGGCGTCGGCACCAACCCCGAGAAGCCCCCGACCTTCACCCCGCAGGAACGCATCGAGATGCTGACGCCGCACCTGAAGGAGCTGCGGAACGTGCGCGTGGCGGCGTACCAGGGGCTGACGATCGACTTTGCGCATGCGTGCTCGGCGAAGGTCCTGGTGCGCGGCATCCGCGACATGGGCGACCTGTCGAGCGAGTTGCAGATCGCGAACCTGAACCTGGCGATCGGCGGCGTGGAGACGGTGTTTCTGCTGACGAGCGACCAGCACGTGCTGACCAGCAGCACGTACGTAAAGCAGATCTACGAGATGGGCGGCGCCGACGCGGCCAGGCTTCAGCGGCTTGTGCCGGAGAACGTCACCCGGAAGCTGGCTGAGAAACTCGGACCGCCGAAGCCCTCGACATCCTGAACACGGCGGCGCCCCCGGGAGGAGTGATTCATGCCCCGGCTCGATTCGCAGCGCGTCATCCTCCTCATCCTCGGCGCTTTCGCCGCCGGCCGCGCACTGGCGGCTCCGCAGGACGCGCGCGCCGGGCCCGCCCCGCGTGACCGCATCGACGCGCTCGTCGAGCGCATCGCCAAGGGCGACGAGGTCGAGTCGGCGGAAGCCGCGCGGCGGCTGGCGGAGCTGGTCGTCGGGCCGGTGGCCGAGGCGATCGGCGCGCTCGACGGACGCCCGGCCGGCGAGCAGTTGCGGCTGCGCGCGGCGCTGGGGCGGCTGTCGGCGGAGCTGCGCGTCAGGCTGTTGCGCTTGAATGTTCCCGCCGAGGACCGGGCACTGCTCGACGCCTTCGTGGCCGACAACGAGGAGCTTGTGCTGCGGCTCTTCGACGACAACTACCGGGTGCGGCAGGCGGCGGTGCAGCAGGTGCCGCTGGCGCGCAACAGCGGCGCGGGCGTCGTGCTGGCCGCCAAGGTCAACGACGAGGACGAGGACGTGGCGATCACGGCCCTGGAGGCGGCGCTGAAACTGGCGGACCCCGTTGTGGCGCGCGGCCTGCGGCGCTACGTCCACGACGCGACCGACGCCGTGCGCACGCGGCAGCTCCCCAACATGGAGCGCGAGCTACTCGAAGCGCTCGGCCGGCTCGTGAGCGAGTCCATCAAGGTGCTCGGAGAGGCACGCGATGCGGGCAGCGTCTCGACCATCGCCGAAGCCGTGGAGTTCTTCACCGAGGCCAACCTGTGGAACGAGCGCTCGTCCCTCGTCGATGCGATCCAGGCCCTGGACAGGATCGGCGACCGCCGGGCGACGCCGGTGCTGCTGAAGCTGGTCGCGCGGCCACAGATGATTCAGCGGCGCGACATCGAGGGCAAGTCGGTGACGCAAACGGTCGGAGATGTCGCCATGCTGGCGGCCGCCCGGCTGAACGACATCCCGCCGAGCGCCCTGAACATGCTCTCCCCCGCGGGTGACCCGGCGTTCGCCGGCTTCGCGGACGAAGAGGCCCGCGCCGCGGCGCAGCAACTGCTCCGCGAGCGCCTCGCCGCTGGCGCGTCGCGCGGGCAGGAGCCGCGCCCGGCGCCGCGCCCCGGCGAGGGCGGCTAGTGCAGTGCGTCGCAGAAATGTGACGGTATCACGGATGGGTGGAGCGGGCATCTTGCCCGCTCGGGCGGGCTGGAAGCCCGCCCCACCCTGCATTGGGACAGGCAGTTATTTGCGAGGCACTACACTAGCCGGCTCGCGGAAGCTCAAGGTCCGTCGTGCGGCAGGGCGTCGATGTGAGCCGCCAGGATGAAATCCGCCTCCGACAGGCCGCCGATGCTGTGCGTCCAGGTCTCGATCCGCGCTCTGCCCCAGCCCAGGTGAATGTCGGGGTGATGCCCCTGCCGCTCGGCGAGCTGACCCACGCGGTTGACGAACGCCAGCGCGCCGGCGAAGTCCGCGAAGCGGAACTCTTTCGTCAGATGATGCTCGTTGACCACCTGCCAGTCGTCGAGCTGCCCGAGCAGGCGCGCGATCGCCGGTCCTGTCAACGGCGGCGTGCCCGCGGCGCAGGGCTGGCACTGCATGTCAGACAGGCGCGGCATGGCGGAGACTCCGTGTGAAAGCGGCGGCGCCGGTCGAGCGCCGCACCGGACTCATTTGCAGGGCCGGCCCAGCGCCGCCAGCAGGATACCCAGGTCGGCCTGGTCGACGACGCCGTCGCGGTCGATGTCGGCGGCGGCGTTGAAGTCCAGCGAGCCGGTGGCGTGGCCGTAGCTGGCGATCAGCAGTCCGAGGTCGGCGACGTCGACGACATCATCGAAGTTCAGGTCGCCCGTGCACGAGCGGGGGCAGGTTGTACGCAGCAAGCCGGCCCGGAGCGTGGTGGCGATGAACCTGGCGCGCTGGGCCTGCAAGGGTGTGAAGCGATCGCGGCAGAGGGGGCGCGAATAGGACATGTAATTGTCGGTGTCGGGCGCATAGGGCGGGTCACCCGGACAGGGGCCGGGCGTGTTGCCGGTGTAGTTGCACATCAGATCGACGGTCTGGCCGGTCAGCTGCGGGTCGGCGGGCGTATCGCAGATCAGGTCGCCCGCGTACGAGCAGTTCACGCCGCTGACGCATTCCTTGCCGTAGTTGGTCTCGTGCGTGTGGAAGAGGTCGAAATAGTGGCCGATCTCATGCGCGAAGGTCGAAGGGTCGCCCGGACCGACGCACACGTTCGACATCACGATGCCCTGGATCAGGCTGAACGTGAACGACGAGACGCCGCAGTAGAGGTAGGTGAGCGTGAAGTAGACGTTCATCACGCCCGGAACGTCGTTGGTCTGCCGCAGCACGGTGGTCATGAAGGGAATCGTCAGGGGACAGAAGCGGTCGTCGTCGATGTAGTCGATCTCCCCGACCGGGCAAACCTGTATGCCGAGCTGTGACAGCGCCAGGTTCGCCTGGTCAACCGCCTCGGCCAGCGCCACTTCGTCGATCCCGTACAGCCCCGCCGACGTCCGGCACACGTGCAGGTACATCGGGATGTAGAGCGTCTCGCCAGGACCCGCGACGATGACGCCCTCCGGCACGATCAGCGGAGGCGGGATCGGCGCGCCAGGCTCGTGGATGACGGTGGCGCATGGCTCCTGCGCGGCGGCCATGGGAAGCAGCGTGCTCGACGTCACGAACGTCAGGAGCGCGAAACGCGTGGATTGCATTGTGTCGCTCCGCCAGAACGGTCGCGGCCCGCCGGCCCGACGTGCGGGCGCATGCTACCCTCAGCGCGACGCGGATGCCAACAGATTTCGACCCGATCTGGCGGCGAACGCCGGAACCGTGCCCGCCGAACGGCGCAGCGCGGGCGTTACAGGCAACTGCCGTCATAGAAGGCGATCAGGATTCCAAGATCGGTCTGGCCCGTGCTGCCGTCGCCGTCGACGTCGCCGTAGCAATTCGCCGGCGGCACACAGCCGTAGTTGGACAGCAGGATGCCGAGATCGGCCTGGCCGACACAGCCGTTGCCGTCGAGATCGCCAGGCACGCCGCCCCCGCCGCCCCCCTTCGAGAGGATGATCAGGCCGCCCGGTCCGGTGCAAAGGAGAACGAGGTCGTTGTGCACCCAGACGTTCTCGGTAGACGTCGAGGTCGCATACGAAGCGACGATCGAGGCCGCCGCCGGGTTTTGGATGTTGACGACCTGTAGGCCGCCGCCGGCGTCGGCGATAAAGGCGAAGTCGCCGTCGAGCGTGATGTTGGTGGCCGAGCCGGGCGTGTCGACGGTCTTGACGAGCGTCGGATTGATGGGGTTCGAGACGTTGACGATCTGGAGCCCGAACGTCCCGTCGCACACGTAGGCCAGGTTCGAGCGGATCGCCACGCCCCGCGCGATGCCGGGCGAGTTGTACGTGCCGCGAATCACCGGCGAGGCCGGATTGGTGACTTCGATCACCTGGAGACCGGCGCTGCCGTCGCCGACGTAGGCATAGTTTCCGGCCACCGCGACGCCGGTGGCGCCGCCGGGGGTGGCGCGGAAGCCGACGTTGAGCGGCTCGGCCGGGTTGGCGAGCACGTTGCAGATCTGGAGGCCGGAGTTGTTGGCGCAGAAGACGTACTGCCCCGAGATCGCGAGGTCGACCGCGAAGGAGCCAACCATCGCGAAGACGCCGGCGAAGGTCGGATTCGCCGGGTTCGAGACGTTATAGACGCGCAGCCCCTGGTCAAAATCGGCGATCACCGCGTACTGCCCCGTCAGGGCAACCTCGCGCGCGAAGCCCGGCGTGTCGCGGTTGGCGACGAGCGCGGGCGTCTGCGGCGAGCTGACGTTCAGAACCTGCAAGCCGCGGTCGAAGTCGGCCAGCAGCGCGTATTGGTTGAGGACGAGCACCCCGGACGCCTGTCCGGACAGGTCGAACTGCCCGAGCTTCGTCAGGTTCGACGGGTTGGAGATGCTGATGAGCACGAGGCCGGCGGCGTCGCCCGCGACGTACGCGACGTTCCCCGCGAGCGCCACGTCGACCGCGTCGCCACCGACGCCCAGCACGCCGCGCTGAAACGGCGCCGTGGGGTCGGCAACGTCGATCGACCGCAGGCCCGACGGACCGTCGGCGAGGTACGCGATGGTGCCGGCCTGTTTCACCGCGTATGCGAAACCGGTCGTGTTCACGCCGCCGCGGCGAATCGGGTTGCCCGGCGGATCCACGTCAATGATCTCGAGGCCGCGGTCCCAGTCGGCGACATAGGCCAGCTCGCCGCTGACGGCGATGCCGTACGAGAGGCCGAGCGTGTCGTAGAGGCCGAGCTGCACCATGGAGGCCGGGTTCTGAACGTTGACGATCTTGATCCCGGCTTCGTAGTCCGCCACGTAGGCCCGCGTACCCGCGACCGTCACGCCGTAAGCATTGCTCGTCACCAGCGAGCCGAGTGCCGTCGGACTGTCGGCGTTGCTGACGTTGACCGAGCGAAGGCCGCTGGTCCCTGCGGCGAGGTACGCGGTGGTGCCCGACACGGCCACGCCGCGCACAAACCCGGGCGACGCGAAATGGCCGCGCTTCGTCGGCGAGGCGACGTTCGCAATATCGACGATCTGAAGCCCGCCGTTACCGAGCGCAACGTACGCCAGCGTGCCGCTGACGACGATGCCCTGGATGTCGCTGCCCAGGGCCAACTGGCTGACGATGGTCGGGTTTGCGGGCTGCGCGACGTTCAGGACGGTGAACACGCCGCCGAATCCGACGAAGGCGTTGCTGCCGCTTACGGCTACGGCGCGGCAGGCGCCGCCCCACTGTCCCTTGAGCTCGAGGTTTATGCTGCCCGGGGCGGGGCCAGCCGTCAGGCCCAGCACGAGCACCGCCGCCGAGACCAGGGCCGTCCGACGACTCGGGAGCCTGTTGCGACGCATGGAAGCAACTCCTGTCTATAAAGCCCGGAGCCGGCCGGCGCTGGCGGCTCGCAGGCGGCACGCCGACCGCACACCCGCGCGGGGATGCGAGGGGCGGCGTTGTCGTAGAAATCAAGGCGCGAACCGCCACGGCGCGCAAGGACGGGCAACCGACACTTGGACAATCAGACAGGTGCGGCTTCCCAACCCCCTGCTGATGGTACAGATACGAGGCAGAGGAGGTCAACGAGAAAGTATGGCGCGGGCAGGCCCCGGGAGCGATTTCAGAATCTGGGAGGGAGGCGAACGGGCGCGCAGATCGCGTCCGCCGAACCGGGGATAGACCGGGTTGACGCCACGCCGGTTGAACCGAGATTATCGGCCTGGGAGCCGGCAGTTCCGCGAAAAACAGGCGCCGAAACCGTTGCGGAAAGCGTTACGGCGCGCTAAGATGAGGAACGTTGGTTGGCCGGTCCACGGAGGGGCCACACGGGGCCGGGCGGCCAGGACGAGCGGCGTTCGCGAGTAGGATCAGGTAGTTTTTTATCCTAGTTCGGCGGGCGCGCGTGGCCATGGGAGTCTCGACGGCCGGTCGAAAGTGCGTTTGCGGCGGGTGCGTGCGAGATATCTCCGGAACCGGTTTCAATTTTGGCTTGCTTTTGTTTCGAAATCGGTTACACTGCGGGAGAACTGGGTATCTGACGCGAGGTCGCAACGGCGTACATCGCGTTCAGTTCTGAACCGAGAAACTTCAAGGATGCGTGTGCCGTCGTAGCTGACGGGCCCGGGCGCTAAGGCCGAGTTGGTCGAGTTCTGTCTCGATGCCGCCCGCGGCGCGAGTTGATGCAGGTGCGACGTCGGAAACCAGGAGTTCATTTCCGCCCGTCGTTGTCGCGGCAAGTGACCGCGAAAGGAGGTGGGAAAGGAAGAAGCACGGTTCTTTCGCTTCGGGCAGAGATGCTCTTGTTTTGTTTTGTTCGGCAAAGTGGAAAAGTTTTTGCCAACGCTCCACGAAAGGGGACTGAGAATGTCTAAGAAGCTGGCTGTTTTTGCCGTGGCTGCGGCCACAGTCCTGGCGACCAGTGCGTTCGCCCAGGATCGCGTGAGCACGAGCACCAAGGGCTCGCTGCTCTGGTTTCCGAAGATCGAGCTCCGCTTCGACGCAGGCGGCAACCTCAAGCAGGACGCCTTCATCCAGTTGAGCAACGACTTCCCCACCGACGTGCACCTCGTGACGTTCTACGTTCTCGAGGACTGCACCCGGTTCTACATCGACATCGACCTCACCAAGAACCAGCCCGTGTTCTGGTCGGTCGCGACGGGTCAGCCCTACGGCGTCGCCCCGTTGACCGTCATCCGCGCCCCGTATCCCGATCCTGAGGGCTCGGGCGACCTGGTCCTGCGCGGCTTCTACGTCGCGTTCGCGGCCAACCAGCAGAACCAGCAGATCCGCTGGAACCACCTGACCGGCCTGCTGACCGCCGTCAACTACGCCCAGGGCCACGCCTACGAGTACGCTCCGTATTCGTTCCAGGCGCTCCAGGGCAACAACGGCGACCCGGTCGGCACCGCCGGCCAGATCAAGCTCGACGGCGTCGAGTACTCGATCCCGTTCAACCGTCTCCAGCTTGACTTCCAGGCCAGCGGCTCGACCGGCTTCTCGGGCGGCGGCCGCATCGTGACGCACGACACCGACGTCACGCTGGTGCTGGCGTTCCTCGACCTGCGTCAGGATCGCTACTACTACCGCACCAAGGCCAAGTACTTCATCTGGAACGCCGAAGAGCTCAGCTACGCGGCCGAGTACTGCATCCAGTGCTGGAGCCAGCGCCTGCTGAGCAACGTCGGCGGCATCTTCCTGGTGGAGAACCTCCAGACCGCCAACGGCCGCGCTCAGATCGACGGCGAGTTCAGCACCGTGTGCGCCGTCGTTCCGCCTGATCCGCAGATCATCAACACTGCGGCGCCGCTGCTCGGTCTGGCCGTCAAGGTCCTGACCTTCGACAACGGCGACGTGACGACCGCCGGCGAGACGCTGAGCGGCCAGGGCTCTGAGGCCGGGTTCATCCTGTATGACATCCCCGAGCCGCCCGAAGAGCAGGTTCCGGATGCCCCGAAGGGTGTCAACTCCCTCGGCGCCTTCCGTCGCTAGGACTGACAGACTGACGTAACGGCTGCGGAGCAATCCGCCGCCGATGCGTGAGGCCGACAACAGCCGGGAGCGGGACGCGAAAGCGAACCCGCTCCCGGCTGGCCTCTTTGTGCCTGTTAGAGGACAGGAAAATGCTCGCGGCCCAAGGGCCCTGCGGCGACAGGGACCGTTGAATCCATTCCGACGTTCGTGCTATACTGAATCATCACTCGGTTTGGACTCCGCGTTCACCCCTATCGGGTGTGCATCCGACTCGGTCGCGGACGTTGTTCACCGACCTTGCGGAGCGCGAACCGAAATCCTCGGAGGCACTCTCATGCGACGACCCACATCCGCCGTTGGACACGCTCTATCCGCCGTTGGACACGCTCTCATCGCCGGGCTCCTGACCGCCACGGCCCTGGCGCAGACCGCCGCCACCCACGAGCGCGGGCCCTCCCGCGTGCGCGAGGGCGGCACGCCGCAGCCCGAGCACCGCATTATCGAACCCTACTCGATCCGACTGGATACGACGCTGGACATCCCCACCTCGGGCGTGGTCGCCAGCCCGCCGGAGTTCGCCCCGATGCAAGGCGTGCTCTTTTCATACATCACCGGGCAGTGGACCCAGGTGGTGACGGCGATGGTGGCGGAGCTGACCAAGCCCGGTTATGACGAGATCGCGTACGTGATGGTGCGCAGCGCGGCGGAGCAGAGCGCGGCGACGACGGCGTTTCAATCCGCCGGCGCGGACATGAGCAAGGTTCAGTTCATGATCATGAACATGAACGCGCTGTGGTGCCGCGACTGGGGGCCGCACTACACGACCCATGGTGACGCACTGGTGATCGTGGACAGTCATTACTATCCGACGCGGCCGCTGGACAACTTCGGGCCGGTGCGGCTGGCGCAGGATTTCTGGCAGATTCCGCTGTACGACACGGGGCTGTACTACTCGGGCGGCAATTTCCAGGCTGACAGCCTGCGCAACGGGTACGTCACGCAGCTCGTCAGCGTGGACAACCCGGCCAGCCAGGGCTTCGACGTCAACCTGATCGCCGAGTTCTACAAGAAGTTCCAGGGCATCGACACGCTGCACGTCTTCGGCCAGTTGCCCGGCTCGGTCGACGGCACCGGCCACATCGACATGTGGATGTACCTGATCGACGACAACCGCGCCATCGTCTCCGAGTTCATCCCCGGCTCCAACCAGACGGCGATCAACATCACCAACGCCGGCGCCGCGTACCTTCAGAACACGCTCGGCTACACCGTGACGCGCACGCCGGCGTGGAACGTCGGCAGCACGCACTACACCTACACCAACGCCTTCCGCATCAACAATCGCATCTTCCTGTGCGTGTACGGCACGCTGCTCGCGCCCGGCGGCAACGCGGCCTACAACGACCGCGACGCCGAGGCCTACGCCGCCTGGCAGGCCGCCGCCCCCGAGCTCACGCTGGTCCCGATCCAGTGCAACGCGATCATCCCCGCCGCCGGCGCGATTCACTGCATCGTCAAGCAGGTGCCGCGCCGGGTCACAGAGACGCCGGCGGTGCAGGTGGTCTGGCCCGACGGCGACGACGTGCTCAACGTCGGCTCGACGTACGAGATCATCTGGGGCGCGTTCGACAACAAGGCCGTGACGGCGGTCGATCTGTACTACTCGACGGACGGCGGCGCGACCTACCCGCACGTGATCGCCCTGGGAGAGGCGAACGACAGCCGCTACACCTGGACCGTGCCCGACACGCCCAGCGGCGCGGTGCGCATCCGCGTGGAGGCCCACGACGCGGACGGCAACGTGGGCGTCGGGGTCAGCCCTTCCGACTCGCGCATCGTCAAGGTGACGGAGGTCGTGTACGACTTCAGTGTCAACGCCGGCGTCGACCGCTGGGGCTGGGGCAACCAGACCGGGTCGTGGGCGAACATCAACGCCAACCGCACGCCCGTCGCCACCCAGCTCACCGGGGCGAACTACGCCGGCATCGCGGCATCGGACAACCAGTACTACACGTCGCAGACCCCGACCGCCGCCAACGAGACGACGCACGTCTTCGAGTTCACGATCGCCGAGCCGCTGCACCGCGTCCGCGACATCGGCATCCGCTGGGAAGGGCAGTCGGCGGCGTGCAACCAGATGTCGCTGCACGTCTGGGACGACGCGCTCGGCAACTGGACGGACGCGCGCACCGGCCTGACCGGCCAGAACCGGTACATGGACAGCGCCGCCTATTACCAGCGCGACGCGATTCTCAGCGGCAACCTGAACGTGGACATCGGCCGCTACCTCACGAACGACGGCAAGCTGACGCTCCTGCTGTATGGCCAGCGCAGCGCCAACAACTCCGTCCACGACCACGTGCAGGTCACGGTCCTGGTCAACGAGTGCGCCGGCGACTTCAACGACGACGGCGCCGTCACCCAGGTCGACCTCGGCATCCTGCTCGCCAACTACGGCTGCACCGGCGACTGCGCCGGCGACGTCGACGGCGACGGCGACGTCGACCAGAGCGACCTCGGAGCCCTGCTCGCCAACTTCGGGCAGAGCTGCCTGTAGCTCGCGCGCCGGCCCGTCCCCGGTGCTCCGGAACGGGCAGCGGGTCAGACACGGCGGGCGCGCCGTTCGCGGCGCGCCCGCCGCTCTTTCCAGAATCAACACACCGGGCGGGTCCGCATGGCTTCGCTGATTTCATGCCATTCGATCAGCAAGGCCTACCACGGCCGGACGCTGTTCGAGAACCTCACGCTCGGTTTCCAGGAATGCGAGCGCACCGGGCTCATCGGCCCGAACGGCAGCGGCAAAACGACCCTCCTGCGCGTCCTCGCGCGACAGGAGCAGCCGGACGACGGCGAGCTCAACATCCGCCGCGGGCTGTCCGTCGCGTACGTGCCCCAGGACGAGACCTTCCCGGCCGGTCACACGCCGCGACGGCTCCTGTGCGAGGCGCTGCACGACCTCGTGCACGAGCCGCATGAGCGCGAAGTCGAAGCCGCGGCGCTGCTGACGCGGCTGGACTTCGCCGGCGCCGATCAGCCCGTCGAGCGGCTTTCGGGCGGCTGGCGCAAACGGCTGTCGATCGCCCGCCAGCTCATCCGCCGGCCGGAGCTGCTGCTGCTCGACGAGCCGACGAATCACCTGGACCTCGAGGGCATTCGCTGGCTGGAGCGGCTGCTGGCCGCGGCGCCGTTCGCGTTCGTGCTGGTCAGTCACGACCGCTACCTGCTCAGCGCCGTCACCAGCCGCGTGATCGAGCTGAACCGGGCCTATCCAAACGGCTGCTTCAGCGTCGACGCCGGCTACGCCACCTTCCTGGTCCGGCGGGCCGAGTTCCTGGAAGGGCAGCGGACCGCGACGCACGTCCTGCGCCAGAAGGTGCGGCGCGAGATCGAGTGGATGACCGAGGGACGCAAGGCCCAGCGCAAGAAGGACCAGGCCCGAAAGGACGAGGCGCGGCGGAAGATCGGTGAGCTCGACGACCTCGTGCAGCGAAACCGCGCGGCGGAGGCCGCCGCTCGCATCGACTTCGACGCCACCAACCGGAAGACGCGCATGCTGCTGCGGGCGGACGGAATCGCGATGCGCGTCGGCAGACGGCTGCTGTTCTCCGGCCTGACGGTGCGGCTTTCTCCGGGCGACAAGCTCGGGCTGCTCGGGCCGAACGGTTGCGGGAAGTCGACGCTCATCCGCGTGCTCGCCGGTCAGGCCGCGCCGCAGGACGGAAGCGTGCGATACGCCGATGACCTCCGCATCGTGCACTTCGACCAGCAACGCGAACAGGTGCCGCAGGACGTGACGCTGCGGCAGGCGCTCAGCGGCGCCGGCGACGTCGTGACCTACCGCGGCCAACCGGTTCACGTGACCTCGTGGGCGCAGCGCTTCCTTTTCAACCCCGAGCAGTTCAACTCCCCCGTCGCCGATCTCTCCGGCGGAGAGCAGGCGCGAATCCTGATCGCCCGGTTGATGCAGCAACCGGCGGACGTGCTCCTGCTGGACGAACCGACCAACGACCTGGACATTTCGTCGCTCGACGTGCTGGAAGAGAGCCTCGACGGCTTTCCGGGCGCGCTGGTGCTCGTCACCCACGACCGCTACCTGCTCGATCGGCTCTGCACTCAAATCCTGGCGCTCGACGGCCGCGGGGGTGCGGCGTACTTCGGCGACCTGTCGCAGTGGAACGCCGCCCAGGAACGCCTCCAGGCCGCCTCGCCGGCCGCGGCGCCGGCGAGAAAAGCGGCCGCAGCGCCGGCGAGAAAAGCGGCCGCGCCGCCGGCGCCTGAAGCGCCGGCGCCGGCCCGGACACGCCTTTCATACAAGGAACGCCTTGAGCTTGAGCGCATGGAGCAGGCCGTGCTCGAGGCCGAGGCCGCGGCCGAGGCCGCGCGGCGGGCGGCGGAGGACCGGTTGGTGATGACCGACCACGTAGCGCTGACGCAGCGCTACGAGGCACTGCACGCGGCTCAGCAACGAGTGGACCATCTTTACGCGCGCTGGGCGGAGCTGGAGGCCAAGAACGGCTGACGGTGCCGGCCGGGCTGCCCCGGGGCTCACGGCCCGAGGTTGCCGTTGTTCACGCGCCGCAGCACCTTCTGTAGCAGCAGATAGTTCACGCCCCGGTGCCGCGTCACCTGCGCCGAGATCACGAACTCGACTGCTCCACGGTCATGCTCGTCTTCCAGCAGCTCCAGCAACTGGTTCGGCAACAGCAGCAGCCGCCGCGGCGTCGCCTCGCCCTCGACGGAGAACTCGAACTCGAACCGGTCCCCGGTGCGAACCGCCCGGCCCGACCGGTCGATCAGCAGGGCTCCGTCCGGCCACAAGCCCCCTTCCGAGCCTTCCTCGCGTCCCGCCGGAGCGGCCGACCGCGTCGGCATGATCGGCCGCGCCTCCTGCCGGCGCAGCAACGCATCCATCCCGGCGGCCTGCGCCGGCTTGCGGAAACCCGACTCCTCGCGCGAAGGCTGCGCCGGCTGCGAAGCCGCGGCCGGTGGTTCCGGCCGCTCCTGCGCGTCGATCGGCCGCGGCAACAGCCCCACCCACAGCAGCGTACACGCCGTCAGCGTCATCCTGAGTCTCCTTGCAAGGCCGCGCCCTGCGCCACCAAGTCGTCTCGACCGCAAGACCAGGCCGACACCAGCGGCGCCTCGCTTCCGGGAATCGTAGCCGAACTCCCGGCATATTTGGCCTGCCCGCAGGAGCGCCGCCGCCCGCCCCTGCCGATGACATGCGCGGAGGCGCCCGTGCGCGACGTCGTTATCTACGGGGCTTCGGCCCTCGGTCGCATGGTCCGCGATACCCTCGCCCAGTCCGGGGCCTGGCGCATCCACGGCTACCTCGACTCCGACCCGGCCCGGCATCACCAGAACATCGACAACCTCCCCATCCTCGGTGGAGTCGCCGCCGCCCGGCTGCTCATCCGCAAGGGCGTCCGCGCCATGATCGTCGCCGTCGGCGATAGCCTGGCGCGCGTCCGCCTGGCGCGCCGGCTGCGCGACGCCGGGGCGGAGCTCATCAGCGCCATTCACCCGCTGGCGAGCGTCTCGCCGTCGGCCCGCCTGGGCCGCCACCTCATCATCGGCGCCCGGGCGATCATCTGCGTGCACGCGCGCATCGGCGATCACGCGATCATCTCCACCGGCGCCATCGTCGAGCACGACAACGTCGTCGGAACCGCCGCCTTCCTGCACCCGGCCGTGCGCCTGGCAGGCGGCGTGCGCGTCGGCGCGTTCGCGACTCTGGGCATCGGCACCTGCGTCATTCCCGGAAGGCGGATCGGCCGGCGGGCGCGCGTCGCGCCGGGCGCCGTCGTGATCCGCGATATCCCCGACCGCGCCAGCGCCGACGGCATGCCCGCGACGGTCAGAGCCGGCGCGGCGGCGCAGGTCTCCGAGCCGATCTGAGCTCACCGGGCGCGGAAGATCCGCGCGCTCGTGCCCTCCGGACCGACCGCGACGCGCACGACGCGCAGGCATCCGGGACAGCGCGCGACGTACTGGCGTTCGCTGGGCCGGCGGTAGACGCGGACATAGTGCCCGCAGCACTCGAACAGGATGCCGATGAAAGGCCGAGCCTGCGCAGTGGGGTCGCCGTCGTGACAATCGACGCTCGAATCGGGCGACGGGGGCATGTCACTGGCTATCGGCCGGGAACGAGGCGCTGGTGAACGCCGGGCGTACGAGCCGCGAGCGCAAGCGAGTGCCGAAACGTCAGGATCGGGGGTCGCTTGCAGGATCGTACTGCGAGCATTGCGCCGGGCGTCTTGGCTCGAACGCTCGGCGCTGGCGTGGCCCGATGACCGAGCGCCCGACGCTCATGCGACGCGTACGCTCGCTGGCGCTCGCGGCTCGCAATCAGTGGGGCGAGCAACGGCTTCTCGACTGCGCGTCTATGGCTCCTCGAGCGTGTTGCTGGTCACGACGACCTCGACGCGCTGGTTGGCCTCGGAGGCGAAGCGGTCGTAGTCGCGCTCGCTGGCCCGGTCGTTCCGCCCGCAGGCGATCACGTGCAGCAGCTCCCAACCGACGCCCTGCGCCACCAGCTCCTGCGCCACCGCGAAGGCCCGCTCGCCCGAGAACCGCATGCCGCGATCGTTCGAGTCGGCCGCCTCGGCGGCGCTGCAATGGCCGCGCACCTCGACAATGGAGCGCAGGCCGCGCACGTGCTCGGCGATCTGGCGCACCTGCGTGCGGCCGGCCTCGTCGAGCGCGTTGCTGCGGGCGCGGAAGTGCACGAGCCCGGCCAGGCCGTAGTAGTCGGTCGGCCGCAGCGTGTTCACGGCTTCGTGCTGGCCGCGCGGGCCGCGCTGCACGGCCTTGCCTTCGCGCTCGCGCTCCACCAGCCGCGCCGCCAGCAGCGCATCGGAGGGCGACTCGGGATCGATGGGGTTATTGAAGGCCTCGCGCAGCGCGATCGCCCAGTCGAGCATCTGGGCCGAGGGCGTCGTGGTGGGCGGGTTGTCGTGCTCGTACGGACTGCCGCCGATCGAATCGTTGACCGGCTTCATGTTCATCGCCAGCAGGATGACGAAGAAGCCCATCATCAGCGCGACGTTGTCGGCGAAGGAGATCAGCCACTCGGGCGCGCCCTCGTGATGCTCTTCCTCGATCTTCGCGCCGTGGCCCTTGCCGTGCGAGCTCATGACACGCGGCTCCGCATTGCGCCGACTCCTGACTCAGCGATTCCGGCGCTCTTGCGCCGGCCGAGGCTTCACGCCGCCGCCTTCAGCTTCTCGCGGCTCGGGAAGGGGATGAAAGCGGCCATCTTGTCGAGGGTCAGGCGCGGGTTGTCGCCGGCCTGGATCGACAGGATGCCCTGCAACATCATCTCGCGCGTGACGATCTCCTCGCTCGAGCGCAGGGCCAGCTTGTCACCGATCGGGCCGGCGATGGCGTTGGCCACGATGGCGCCGTACATGGTCGCCACCACCGCGATCGCCAGCATGTGGCCCATCTTGCCGATGTCGCCGCTGGCCAGGTTTCCGAACATGCCCACCTGCCCCACGAGCGTCCCGACCAGGCCGTAGCCCGGACCATAGAGCTTGATCAGGTCGAAGAACTTCTTGCCGGCCTTGTGCCGCTCCTGCATGGCCATGATCTCCATGCGCAGCGTCGCCTCGATCGACTCCGGCGTCTGGCCGTCCACCGCCATCCGCAGCCCCGCGCTCAGAAAACGGTCGTTGATGCTCTTGATGTCGTTCTCCAGCGCCAGAATGCCCTCGCACCGCGCCTTCTCGCTCAGCTTCGCCACCTGCCTGATCACCTCTACGCTGCTCAGACCCTTGTGGAACATGAACCGCTTCACGTAGCCCGGCACCGCCTTCAGCTTGTCCAGCGGCATCGCCATGAACACCACGCTGATGCTGCCCCCGATCACCATCAGCACGCCTTCCTGCGAATAAAACATCGCCAGGTGCCCGTGCGACGCCTCGAACAGCACGAACCCCAGGCACGAACCGCAGATCAGAAGCCCGATCAGACTCGCAACGTCCATAACTCCCTCTCTGCCCCAGTCCGAAAACACGCCTGCTCGCGACGGAGCGACGACACCGCGCCATTGGGCATCGACCGATTCAACGCCCCCCTCCACTTGCCGCCCCGCTCATCACCACACGCCGCGCGAATCGCGCCGCGCTCCCATAAACGGCCGCCTCTCGTATGCTCTCACGTGGGGCACGCGGCGCGAGCGACCCGGATGCCCCCCACCCGGCGGCGGAGCATCGACGTGTGCGTGATTCGCGACCTTCAATGCCCCGACGACCCGCCCGCCGCCATCGAGGCCATCCGCCGCGCCCGTCCCGCGGCGGAGCTGGCCTGGCTCGATGCGCAGGACCACCTCGGCCGGCCCGCGGGCGCCAGCCTGCTCGCATTCGACCCGCTCGCCGTCCTTGAGCAGCCCGCCGCGCCCGACGGCCGGCCCGGCGGACCGGCCCTTCTGCGCATCGGCGGGCGCATCGTCGACACGGACCCGGACGGCTGGCAGCTATGGCGGCGCGCGCACGACCGACTGCCGCGCTGCGCCGCGCTCGACGGCCTGGGCCCGGGCTGGATTGGCTTCGTCGGATTCGGCGCGGCTGAGCTGCTCGAGCCGCGCATGGCCGCGGGGAGTCGATCCGCCCAGCGCGCGTGCCCCGCCGACGGACTCGGCCTGCCGCTGATGCGCCTGGCCCTGTTCGATCGCGTGATCGTGTTCGACGCGTCTACGCGCCGCGCCCGGCTGCTCGCCGCCGACGGCCCGTGCGAGCGCCTCGGGCTGACGCCGCGACCGTTCGAACCGGACGCGGAGCAGTGGAACGCGGCCTGCGCCGCGCCGCCGTTGCCATTGCGCGGCCCGCGCCGCATCACGGTCAGCGCCGGCCACGATGCCGGCGAGCACGAGCGCATGGTGCGGCGGGCGCTCGATTACATCTCGGCGGGCGACGTTTACCAGGTGAATCTCTCGCGCCGGCTGCGGCTGAGCGGCGTCGGCTGTCCGTGGGAGACGTACGTGCGGGTGCGCCGCGCGAACCCGGCGCCCTACGGGGCCCTGCTCACCTGGGCCGAGTCGCCCGCGGCTGGCGCGTCGCTTGTCGATCGCGTGCCGCCTGAGCGGGTGCGGGCGGTGGCATCCGTCTCGCCCGAGCTGTTCCTCCAGGTCCGCGGCGCGGAGGTGCTCACGCGCCCGATCAAGGGCACGCGGCCGCGACACCTGGACCCGGCGCTGGACCGCGGGGAACTGAGCGACCTGCTCGGCTCGGCCAAGGACGCGGCCGAGCTGGCCATGATCGTCGATCTGCACCGCAACGACCTCGGACGCGTCTGCCGGCCGGGCTCGGTCGAAGTCACGAACGCGCGGCGCGTCGAAGCCCATGCGCGCGTCTTTCATACGCTCGCAGACGTGCGCGGGCGGCTGGCCAGCGGGGCCGACGCCCTCGCGGCACTGGCCGCCTGCTTCCCGGCCGGGTCGATCAGCGGCGTACCGAAGATCCGCGCCTGCCAGGTGATTCGCGAGCTGGAGCCGGCGCCGCGCGGCGTGTTCACCGGCGCGATCGGCGCGCTGGGCCTCGACGGGGGGCTGACGATGAGCGTGGCAATCCGCACGTTGCAGATCGCGGATGGCACGGCCGACCTGCACGTCGGCGGCGGAATCGTCGCTGAATCGGACCCGCGGGCCGAGTTCGAGGAGACGCGGGCGAAGGCTCGCGGGATTCTCGAAGCGCTCCACGCCGAGCCTGACGCAAACGGCGGGCGTGAGCGGGCGCGGGTTGCGATCCCGCGACAGGGCCCGGCGCATCCGCTTCCTCACGGGCGCGGCTCGGATCACGGGCGCGGCTCGGATCGCGGGCGCGGCTCGGATCACGGGCGCGGTTCGGATCAATAGTCGTTGGCGGGCCGCCGGCGGATTGTGAGGGGCGGCGGGCGCGTTATACTGAGGCTGGGCGTCAAACCCGATCGAAACTCCGCCCGGCGCGAGTCATGCCGCGTGTTCAACGGCTGCGCGGGCACGACAATCAGATGAGGGCTGCCGTCATGAGTCGCCAGCTTCGCACTTGCCTTCGTCGTCCTCGGTTGCACATCGCGATATGCCTGGGCTTGGTCCTGGCTCAAACGGCATGGGCGCAGGCGCCGCCGCAGCGCGCCGCGCGCGGCGCCGATGCGGACGCGCCCGTGGCGTCCACGGCCCTGCCCGATGCCTGGGTGGCGCAGCTTCGCTGGCGCTCGATCGGCCCGGCGGCGATGGGCGGGCGCATCACGGCGCTGGCGGTCTACGAGGCGGATCCGAGCATCTGGTGGGTCGCGACGGCCTCGGGCGGGCTGCTGAAGACCACCAACAACGGCGTGAGCTTCGAGCACCAGTTCGAGCACGAAGCGACCGTCTCGCTGGGCGATGTCGCCGTCTTTCAGGGCGACCCCAACGTCGTCTGGGTCGGCACCGGAGAATCCAACCCGCGCAACAGCGTCTCCTGGGGCGACGGCGTCTACAAATCGACCGACGGCGGGAAGACCTGGAAGAACATGGGCCTGCGCGGCATCTTCCAGACCGGGCGCGTGCTCATCCACCCCACCGATCCCAACATCGTCTACGTCGCCGGCATGGGCCGCCTCTGGGGCGAGAACGAGGAGCGCGGCGTGTTCAAGACGACGGACGGCGGCGCGACGTGGGAGAAGGTGCTGTACGTCGACAGCAAGACCGGCGCCATCACGCTGGCTTTCAAGCCCGACGATCCCGACACGCTGCTGGCCGCGATGTGGGAGCGGCAGCGCGACGGCTTCGACACGAACACGCCGATCAAGCCCTGGGGGCCGGGCAGCGGCCTGTACAAGTCCACCGACGCCGGCAAGACCTGGCGCAGGATCACCGCCGGCCTGCCGCAGGAGAGCCACATCGGCCGGATCGGCGTCGACTTCTATCGCAAGGATCCCAACGTCGTCTACATGGTGCTGGAGTCTGAGCGCAGCGGGCTTGAGCCCGAGAACGCGGCCTACCTGGGCGTGCGCGGAGAGGACGCCGACGTCGGCGCGCGGATCACCGACGTGACGAAGGACTCGCCCGCGGATGCCGCGGGGCTGAAGACCGGTGACATCGTGATCTCGGCGAACGGCAGCGCGATTCTCTCATACAACGAACTACAGCGCGAGCTGCGCAAGCGCGTCGCCGGCGACTCGCTCGACCTCACCGTCTCGCGCGAGCGCACAAGCGTGCTGATCAACGCCACGCTCTCGCGCAAACCCAACGCCACCTCGCAGCCCGCGCGCCGCGGACCCAGCGAGGCCGTCAGCGACAACCGCCCCTTCGGCGCCATGCTCGGCGGACAGCAGCCCAACGTCCACGACCAGCAGGGCCCCGACGGGCACGAGTACGGCGGCGTCTACCGCTCCGACGACGCCGGAGACACGTGGCGGCGCATCAACAGCGTCAACCCGCGCCCCATGTACTTCAGCAAGGTCCGCGTCGACCCCGCCGACAACAGCTACCTCTGGGTGCTCGGCGTCGACCTGCACCGCTCCAGCAACGGCGGAGAAACCTTCAGCGGCGACGGCGCCCGCGACGCCCACCCGGACCACCACGCCCTCTGGATCGACCCCCGCGACGGCCGCCACGCCATCCTCGGAAACGACGGCGGCGTCTACGTCACCTACGACCGCGGCGAGCGCTGGGACCACCTCAATCACACCGCCATCGGCCAGTTCTACCACGTCACCGTTGATCCGCGGCCGAACTACAACGTCTACGGCGGCTTGCAGGACAACGGGAGCTGGGGCGGCCCCAGCCGCGTGCGCCACAACCGCGGACCGCTCAACTTCGACTGGTTCCGCGTCGGCGGCGGCGACGGGTTCGTCTGCCGCGTCGACGCCGAAGACCCCGATCAGGTCTACTTCACGTCGCAGAACGGCGGCCTCGGACGCATCAACCTGCGCACCGGCGAGCGCGCCAGCATCCGCCCGGAGCGCACCGGTGGCACACGGCTGCGCTGGAACTGGGAGACCCCTTTCATCCTGTCGCATCACAACTCGCGCATCTTCTACACCGCGGCCAACTACGTCTTCCGTTCACTGAACCGCGGCCGTGACCTGAAGCGCATCTCCCCCGAGATCACCTTCACGCGCCGCGGAAGCGCCACGGACCTGTCCGAATCGCCGCTCGATTCCGACGTGCTCTACGTCGGCTCCGACGACGGCGCCCTGCACGGCACGCGCGACGGCGGCAAGACCTGGACGCTGCTCAACGAGTTCAGCCCGGACAAGATGCCGGCCATCGACGCCGCGCCGGATCAGGCCGCCCCTGACGCCGCCGCCGAAACCAGCCCCGATGCCGACGCGCCCCCCGCCGCCACTCCCGCCGCGCCGCCCCGCGAAGAAGCCCCCGAACGGCCGACGCGGGCCGAGCGCCGCGAACCCCCCGCGGGACAGCGCGGGCCCGGCCGCGGCGGCGCCGGACGCATGCTCGAACGCCTGGCGGAGCTCGACGCGAACAAGGACGGCATGATCCAGCGCGACGAAGTGCCTGAGAACATGCAGCGCCTGTTCGATCGCGCCGACTCCAACCAGGACGGCGTCATCGACGCCGCTGAGCTCGAAACCATGCGCGAGCGCATGCAGCAGTTCGGCGCTGCGCGTCGCGAACAGCGCGAGGCCGGCGCCGAACCTCCGGCCCAAGCCGCATCACCGCCCGCGCCTGCGCCGGCGTCGGAGACGCCGGCGGCAACCTCAGCGCCGGCGTCGGGGGCGCCGGGGGCAACCTCGGCTCCGCCGCCTCCCGCAGGCGATGACCCGCTCTCCGGCCAATGGTCGGGGCGCTTCTCGATGGAGGGCATGCCGCCGGAGCTCGGCCGCTTCACGCTGGACCTGAGGCTCGCCGCGGACGGACAGGTCAGCGGCGACCTGTCGTCGCAGATGAGCGCCGGCCCGATCGCCGACGGCAAGTTCGACGCCGCCACGAACAAGCTGACCTTCAGCTACACCAGCGAGATGGGTTCCGCCGAGTTCACCGCGCAGCTTGCCGGAAAGCACCTGGCCGGCACGCTCGAGGGCGATGGCGGCTTCTCGATGGCCTTCGAGGCCGACCTGGCCGGGCCTGCGACCGCCGGGACGCCCGCTGCGCCGGCGCCGCCGGCGGCGGCCGCGGCGGAACAGATCGGGCAGGCGGTGGGCCGGGCGCTGGGGGCCGGAAGACCGCTGGGCGAGCTGTTGCCTGGGCCGCGCTGGGTGAGCTCGGTGGAGGCGTCGCGTTTCCGCGCGGGCCGGGTGTACGTGGCGTTCGACGGCCACCGCAGCGACGACGACGAGCCGCACCTGTACGTCTCGGAGGACTACGGGCGGACATGGCGCTCCATTCGCGGGAACATGCCGGCCTCCGCCGGTTCGACGCGCTGTCTGCGCGAGGACGTCGTCAATGAGAACCTGCTCTACGTGGGCGCCGAGTTCGGCGCGTGGGTCAGCATTGACCGCGGGCAGAACTGGACGCGCCTCAACAGCAACCTGCCCACCGTCGCCGTCCACGACTTCGCCATCCACCCCACCGCCGGCGAGGTCGTCGTCGCCACCCACGGCCGCAGCCTGTGGGTGCTCGACGTCACCCCGCTGCGGCAGATGTCGGCGGCGACGTTGCGCGGCGACGTGACGCTCTTCAAGCCGAACACCGGCACCTACTGGCGGCCGGAGCCGTCGCGCGGCAACGGCACGCGCGAGTTCGTCGGGCGCAACAGCAACGGCGGCGTGGAGATCCTGTACGCCCTGCGGCAGAGCGCCGAGAGCGTCAGCCTGAAGGTCACCGACCTGGCCGGCGAGGTGCTGCGCACGCTCGAGGCCCCGGCGCAGGCCGGCCTCCACCGCGTGGAGTGGGACCTGCGGCGCGATCCGCCGGCGGGAGCGGCGGCCGGTGCGCCGCCCGGGGCGGCCCGCGCGGCGCGCGCCGGCGGCGGGCGATTCCGTCGCGGCGGGCGGCCGGTACCGTCGGGCACGTACGTCGTGGCGCTGAGCGTGGGGAACGCGACCTACACGCAACGGTTCGACGTGACGACCGACCCGGAGTTCCCCGACTACCGCCCGTGGGAGCTGACGGCCGAGGAGCTGGCGCTCTACGAAGGCGATTGGGAAGACGAGCACGACGCGCCACTGCCGGAGACCGACCACGACTGACGGCGGCCGACGGCCGACGGCCAGCCCGGCCCCAAGCGCCACGTCAGAGCCGGGCTGAGGACAGCCCGGCTCTGCTCTGCTCTGCTCCGGGCTGAGGACAGCCCGGCTCTGCCATCGACGTGATGCGGTCGCGCGCTTTTCCTGGGGCGCGCCGGGTGATACATTGGCCGGACGCTCGGACTCGCGGAACACCGGCGAGCCCGCGCCGAACGCCAAGGGGGAAGCCGTGGTAGTGGGCGAACTGACCGAAGCGACGGACCTGCTGGTGCTCGGCGGCGGGCCGGGCGGCTACGTGGCGGCGCTGAAGGCCGCGGACCTGGGCATTCAGACGACGCTCGTCGACGAGAACCCGATGCTGGGCGGCGTCTGCCTGCGCGTCGGGTGCATCCCCTCCAAGGCCCTGCTGCACGTCGCGCACCTGGTCGACGCGGCCCGCGAGGCCGGCGGCAAGTTCGGCGTCACCTTCGCCGAGCCCAGGATCGACCTCGACAAGCTGCGCGCGTTCAAGCAGGGCGTGGTGGAGCGGCTGTGCGGCGGGATCAACACGCTCGCGACCAAGCGCAGCGTGCGCGTCGTGCAGGGCCGCGCGCGCTTCGAGGACTCCAAGACGGTGCGGGTCGAGAACAGCGAAGTGGCGCGGATCAAGTTCAAGAACTGCATCATCGCTACCGGCTCGCGGCCGAAGCGCCTGCCCGCGCGGCTGATCCCCCCCGACGCCTGCCTCGACTCCAGCGGCGCGCTCGAGCTGGAGGACATCCCCAAGTCGCTGCTGGTGATCGGCGGCGGCTACATCGGCCTGGAGCTGGGCCAGGTGTACGCCGGGCTGGGCTCGAAGGTGACGGTGATCGAGATGCTCGACCGCATCCTCCCGGGCGCCGACGAGGACCTCGTGCGGCCGCTGGCGGCGAAGCTTAAGAAGCAGTTCGACGCCATCCACACGTCGGCCAGCATCGAGGGCGCCCAGCCCACCAGCCGCGGCGTCGAGGTGCTGTTCACGAAGGGCGGCGAGAAACACAAGCTGGTCTTTGACCGCGTGCTGCAATCCGTCGGCCGCGCGCCCAACACCGACAACATCGGCCTCGAGAACACCAAGGCCCGCGTCAACGACAAGGGATTCATCGAGGTCAACGAGCAGCGCCAGACCGCCGACAAGCGAATCTGGGCCATCGGCGACGTCGCCGGCGAGCCGATGCTCGCGCACAAGGCCTCGCGCGAGGCGATCGTCGCCGCCGAGGCCATCGCCGGCCACAATGTCGCGTTCGACCCGCGGGCCATTCCGGCGGTCGTGTACACCAGCCCGGAGCTGGCCTGGTGCGGTGTCACCGAAGCCGAGGCGAAGGCCAAGAACCTCGACGTCAAGGTCGGCAAGTTCCAGTGGGGCGCCAGCGGCCGGGCCATCGCCATGGGCAAGCCCGAGGGCGTCACCAAGGTCATCGCCGACGCCAAGACGCGACGCGTCCTCGGCGTGGGCATCTGCGGTGAGCACGCCGGCGACCTTATCGCCGAGGCCGTGCTGGCCATCGAGATGGGCGCCGAGGCCGACGACCTGGCGATGACGATCCACCCGCACCCGGCGACCTCGGAGACGATCATGGAGGCCGCCGAGAGCGTATTCGGCAAGGCGATCCATGCGGCCAAGTAGCGCGTCGACGTGCGGCGGTCGCGTGGCGCGCGCGGGCCCGGCCCGCGCCGGCCGCGGCTGGCGCGCCGTCGGGTTCGGCGTGCTGGGGTTGCTGTCCGGCTGCGCAGCGCCGACCAGCGGGCTGCGGGCGTCGGCCGCGGATGAGAAGCTCCCGCCGGTGCTCGAGCGCCTGCGCAAAGCCTATCCCGATCTTCAGCACGGGACGTTCGTAGCGCTGGCCACGTTCGAATCACCGAAAGAACTCGAGCTCTTCCGCGTGGAAAGCCCCACCGGCGAGACAACCGGCCGCGCCCAGCCGGCGCTCAACCTGCTGCGCGCCCGGGATCAGACCGGCGCCGGCAGCCTGGCAGCACGCCTGGCGCAGCCAGGCGACCGGCTGACGCTCAACGCCCGCTTCTCCAGGTCACTCGCCATCCCCGCCGACTGGCGGCCCTACGCCCTCATGCTGGCCAGCTACTACGCGCCTCCGAACGGCCAGGCGCTCGAGTTCGGGATCGAGAGCGGCGGCGACCGCCCGGCGCGCTGGCAACGCACGTTGCGCCTGGCTGCCGGATGGAACCTCGTGCGCCAGGATCTTGCCGAGGTGGGCGACGCGATCGACCTGGCCAACGTCCGTGCCGTCACCTGGAGCGCCATCGACGCCGACACCGCGGACCTTGTCCTCGATGACCTGGTGCTCGCCGACAACACCGCCGAGCTGCTCAAGCGCGGCGATGCGCCCGATGCGCTCTACGCCTTCCGCCAGGGACGCCGAACACACATCGGCGCCGCGGCGCGCTTCGAGCTGGCGTTCAGCGGGGGCGGCATCTCGTACTGGTCTGACGGCGCGGCGCCCGGCAACCTGGCCCTACGCACCGGCCTGGGACCCTGGCCGACGCCCCTGCCGGAGCGGTGGGATGCGGCGGCGTTTCCGCCGGCGTATGACGACCCGGCCCACTATGCCGACTGGGGCGCCGTCGTTGAGGCCACGACGGACGTGGCGGAGCTGAGCGCGTTCCGGGCCGTCGTCGTCGGAGAATGGCGCTTCGGTCCGGTCAATGCGCGGCCAGCGCCCAGGCACACCTGGCGCTACACGATCTACGCGGACGGCCGTGTGTACGTGCGCGTCACGTCCGATCCCGCGGGGGCGCGCTGGACGGCGCCGCACGTCGGCTACGCCCTGGCGGTCGACGGCCGTCGCGGCTTCGCGCGAGTCATGCCGCTGAGGGCCGCGAGCGAGGCGGCGCCGGCCTGGGCGCTGCTGGCCCGCTCGGCCGAGGGGCGTGCCGACCTGCTCTGCGCGCCATCCAGGGGCGAGTTGGCGCGGCGCCAGCTCTTCGCCGTCACGCGCGACGACGATCGCACCGCCCTGCTGATCGGCGACGCGCCCGCCGAGGGAACGGTCGATGCCGCTTTCATGCTCCGCGTCTGGCCGCCCGACATCGACGGCCCACCCGAGGCCGAGAGCCACGCGGCGGACTACCAGTTTCCGGCGGAGCTGTCGCTCCAGTCGGGCCGCCTGGTGCGAGACGCTTCCGGCGACTTGGACGGCGACGGCTTCAACGAATCGGAGGGGCTGTACGAGCTCGAGGCCGTGCAGCATCGCGTGCGTTTCGTCTTCGACCCCAAGAGCCGTGTGCGGCACGCGCCGCTTTTCCGGGTGCGCGGCATCTCAGTTAACCGCGCGTGGGTGTATGTCGAAGGGCGCGTGCGCGAGGCGGACGACCGCGACGCCGACGGCTCGCTGCTGTTCACGCTGGGGCGCGCCATTTCGGCCCCGGTTCAGGTCGAAGTGTATGGCCAGCCCTGAGTGGGGTGCGCGGCGGCATGGGTGGCTTGGTTGGCGGTGGCGTCGCGGACGCGCGCGGCCGTAGCCCCTGGGCTACGAGCGTCCGAGCCGCCGGCGGGCCAGCGTCGCCCACTCGCTCTGCTGGTCGTAGCGCAGATACCCGGCCCAGTGGCGCTCCGCATCGGACTTGCGGCCGGCGGCTTCGAGGCAGTGGGCCAGGTTGAAGTGCGCGTCGGCATAGGTGGGGCAGGCTTCGAGGGCCTTCTCGAGGTACGCGACGGCCTCGTCCAGGCGGCCCGCCTCCTCGGCGATGTCCGCCAGGTTGTACCAGGCGCAGGCCAGCGTCGCATCCTGCGCCAGCGCCAGCAGGTACATCTCGCTCGCCGCCTCCGCTCGTCCCAGCGCCCGCAGCGTGTTGCCAAGGTTGAAATACGCTTCCGGGAATCGCGACTCGCCCGCGAGCGCCTCCCGATACGCCCGGGCCGCGGCCTCGTACTGCTCCAGCTCCTCCAGCCGGCGCCCGCGCTCGAACCACTGGTCCGACGTCAGCCGCTCCACCGACGCCGACAGCGACTGCGCGGCGCCCGCGGCGAACGAGATCACCACCGGCGCGTCTTCGAGCGACGAGTGCTCCGCGAAGCCCAGCATCATCTGCCCGTCGGGCGTGGCGCGGCACACGTCCAGCTCGGCCAACACGTCGTCGTCGTGCTGCGTCAGACGATCGAGCTGCCGCAACGCCACCTCCGCCTCCGGCAGCGCCGGCCGCAGACGCTGGAGGCTGCCGCGCAGCACGCGCCGATCGACGCCGCGCGCCACCAGCCCCATCAGCACCCGCAGCGACACTACCTCGCGCAGAACAAACCCGCGCGCATCACCCGGCAGCAGCCCCAACCGCAACCACTGCCGCAGAGACGCCGCCGGCAATCCCAGCCGCGGCGCCAGCGACTCCGCCCGCTGGCGCTCGTCGAGCGCGGCGGCGGCCTCGGCGAGTCCGGCGGCACAGAGCCAATCGCGCTCGCCCACGATGCGCACGCCGCCGCCGCTGCCCTGAAGCCGCAGCGCCTGCTGCACCTTGTGATTGAGCGTGCCATCGGCGCGCAGCGGCCAGCCAAGCTGGCCAACCACGAGCAGCGCGGTTCGGCGGGTCACGTCTTCGACGGGGATGATGTCGAGCCGGCGCAGCGCGTCGGCGAGCGCCCGGCGGCTCATCGAGGCCAGGCGGCCGGTAAAGGCCACGGCGCGACGCGTGCCGGCATCGAAGGCCTCGGCCGCGACGGCGGCAGACTCGGTGCGGCGCGGCTCAACCGCGTCACTCGGCGGCGTCACGGGCGGGCGCTCGCGCGGCTCACGGGTCCTTTTCATCGCCGGTCCATCCCTGGAACACGGGGCCCCTGAGCATACCGTGCTCGGTCATTTCGAAGTAGCGGACGCGACAGCGTTTTCCACAGCGGCGCCAGACACCGTCGCGCGGACCGCCGGGCGGCGGCGCGGCGAGCGCGGGCAGCCCGCTGAGTTCGCGATACAGGTCGAGCCGCTGGCGCTCGGTGAACCCGGTGCCGACCTTGCCGCGGAACTGCCAGCCCCGGCCCTGCTTTTCGCCGAGCAGCAGGGCCCCGACCGTGTCGCGCGTGCCCTCCTGGAGCGTGAAGCCGATCACGTCGAGCTCGGCGAGACGCGCGACCTTGATCTTGAGCCAGTCGTCGGTGCGCTTGCCCGGCTGGTAGGCGCTGTCGAGCCGCTTGGCCATGACGCCCTCCAGGCCGATGCGCTCCACTTCCTCGAAGTACCGTCGCCCGCGCTCGGTGACGTAGTCGCAGGCGATCACGTGCGGGCTGCCCAGCCCGCGCACGAGCTCCGCCAGCAGCGGCTTGCGCTCCGACAGCGGCCGCGCCATCACGCTTTTTCCGCTCGCATACAGCACATCGAACACCACCAGCGTCGCCGGCAGCCGGCGACTCAGCAACGCCACCCGCTGCGGCTCGGAGACCTGCTCGCGCTGCGCCAGCTTGGCGAACGACGGCTTGCCGCCCGACAGCACAACGATCTCCCCGTCCAGGGCCGTGCCCGCCGGCAACCCGTGCAGCGCCTCGAGCTCCGGGTATCGCCCACGCAGGTCCGCCTGCCGGCGGTTGAACAGCCGCATGCCCCGACCGTCAACCAACACCACGGCCCGTGTGCCGTCCCACTTGATCTCGAACAGGTGGCGCTCGGAATCGAACGGCTCCGACGTGCTGCGCGCCAGCATCGGCCGCACGTACTCCGGGAGCTCGATCGGCCGGTCCTCGGCCTTTGGTCCGCCCCGCGTCGCCATGCCGCACCCCTGCCGGGGGCCGTTTTACTGGGGGACCGACCTCCGGCCGGCCTTTTCCGGGTCAGACAGCCGCTCTTTCCTCCAGAAAGAGCGGCCCTGAGGCCGGTCCCCCGAACTCAGACTGAGCCACGACCGCGCCGGGGCGACCCTTTCGCCCCGCGCAAACCCACTTATAATCCGCGCATGTCCGCGTATCCAATGCACCGGCCGGCGGCGCGGCGGCGCGCCGCGATGCTGGCGTGCCCTGCGGCCTTGCTGGCCGGGGCGCTCGGTTGCACCGCCGCCGACCCGCGCGCCCAGCTCTCGTCGCGCTACGCGCCGGACCGGGCGGGCGCGATCGTCCGCTTGGCGGAGCGCGGCGACCGCGAGGCGATTCACGCGCTGGTTGACCTGCTGGAGGACGACGACCCGGCGGTGCGGATGTACGCGATCCTGGCGCTGGAGCGGCTGACCGGGGAAACGCGCGGGTACCGCTATTACGACAGCGAGGCGCGGCGCGCGCCGGCGGTGCAGCGCTGGCGCACGGCGCTTCGGGAAGGGCAGGTTCGCCCCGGCGCGGCCCGGCCCGAGGCTTCCGCCCCCGGGACGTGGGGCAACGTCTCCGCGGACGGCGGCGGGCTGGCGCAGGGCGGGAGCGGGCGATGAGCGGCCCGGGCGACCTGCACCTCGAGCTGATGAGCGATCCGTGCGAACTGGCCGGCGCGCGGCACGCGATCGCCGATTGGGCCGAGGCGCACGGCTGGGCGTCGGACGACATCGCGCACCTGGCGCTGGCGGTGGACGAGGCGCTGACGAACGTCATTCGGCACGGCTACTCCGGGTGCGCCGGGGAGAAGATCGTGCTGAACGTGTGCGCGATCGACGACCCGCGGCGCGGCCCCGGCGTCGAGATCGAGGTGCGCGATTTCGGCAAGCAGGTCGAGCCGTCGCAGATCGCCGGCCGCGACCTCGACGACGTGCGTCCCGGGGGGCTGGGCGTACACATCATTCGCAGCGTCATGGACTCGGTGGAATACACGAAAGCGGGGGACTGCGGCATGCGGCTGGTGATGCGAAAGTACCAGCGCCGCGCCGACCAGCCGCCAGAGACGGAGCGTTCATGAGCAAGGATCAGGCGCCGGTCCAGATCAGGACTTCGCAGCCGCCGCCGCGGGCCGTCGTTCACCTCTCGGGCGAGATCGACCTCCGGAGCGTGCCGGAGTTGCAGGCGAGCCTGCTGGGGCTGGCGCGCGGCCCGTTGGAGCGGATCGTGCTGGACATGTCGGGGGTCACCTACATCGACTCGTCGGGCGTCGGCACGCTGGTGGTGCTGAAGCGCGAGATCGAGCGCGCCCGGGCGCGCATCGTGCTCGCCGGGCTTCAGCCCAAGGTGCGCAGCGTCTTTGAGATCACGCGGCTCGACCGCTTCTTCACCATCGCCGACAGCGTCGACGAGGCCCAGGCGTCATGAGTGCCGCGCCGCACGCGCCGCCGCCCGCCTGGGCCCGCCCGCTCGTCGCCCTCGGCGGGCGGCTGCGCGCCGCCGGCGAGAGCAGCGCCCGGGCCCTGGCGTACTTCGGCGGACTCGTGCGGCTGCTGGCCGCGACGCTGCGGCGAGCGGTGCCGCGGCGGCTGTCGGCGTTCGGCTACCTGCGGCTGGAGTCGCTGGCGGCCCAGAGCGTTCGCGTCGGCGTGCGCAGCCTGCCGATCGTGGCGCTGGTGCAGGTGTTCATCGGCGTGATCCTGGCGTTGAACATGGCGCCGACCCTGGATTCGTACGGGCAGCTCGAGCGCGTGGCCGACATCGTGGCGATCGCGATCTTCCGCGAGCTTGGCCCGCTGATCACCGCCATCCTGCTGAGCGGCTTTGCCGGCGCGTCGATCGCGGCCGAGCTGGGCGCCATGGTCGAGGGCGAGGAGATCAAGGCGCTGCGGGCGCACGCGCTCGACCCGATCGGCTTCCTGGTCGTGCCGCGCGTGCTCGCGACCGCCCTGATGATGATCGGCCTGACGATCGTCGCCGACCTGGTGGGCGTGTTCGGTGGATTCCTGACGGCGACGCTGATCCTCGACGTGAGCCCGCAGGTGTACATCGACCTGACGCGCAGCGCCGTCGACCTCACGGACTACCTGACGGGCCTGTCGAAGTCCGTCGTCTTCGGCGCCATTGTCGCCACGCTCGCCTGTTACGAGGGGCTCAACGTGCGCGGCGGCGCCGAGGGCGTGGGCCGCGCGACGACGACGACCGTCGTCAAGAGCATCGTGGCGCTGATCGGCGCCGACACGGTCTTCACCGCGGTCTTCTACGTGCTGGGCTGGTGACATGCCGTTGGTCGCGGGCATCGACGAAGCCGGCTACGGGCCGACGCTCGGACCGCTGGTCGTCGCGGCCAGCCTCTGGCGCGTCCCACCGCAGCACGCACAAGCCGACCTCTGGAAGCTGCTCCGGAGCTGCGTGGGGCGCGCGGACAGCCGCGGCGACGCGCTGCTCCGCATCGACGACTCCAAGCGCGTCTTCGACCGCAAGCGCGGCCTCGGCTCGCTGGAGCGCCCGGTGCTGGCGTGCGCCCAGGCGGCGGGGCTGCCCTGCCGAACGCTGGGCGAGCTGCGCGCGGCGCTCGGCTGCCCGTCTGACGCGGACACGGCGCTACCCTGGGAGGCGGCCGCCGACCCGGCGCTGCCGCTCGATCCGGTTCATGGTGCGTACCAGGCGATCGCCGGCCGGCTTGCCGCCGAGTGCCGGCGCGCGGGCGTGGCCTGCGCCGGGCTCATGGCGCGAACCGTGTCGCCGCGGCGCTTCAACCAGCGCGTCGCCCAGACCGACAACAAGGCGTCCGTGCTGCTGGAGCACGTGTTGGACCTGCTGGCGGCGTCGGCCAACGCCGCGGGCGACGACGAGCTGCACGTGGTCGTCGACCACCTGGGCGGGCGCACGAACTACCGCGACCTGCTGCTGGCCTTGTTTCCCGGCGCGGGGCTGCGCGAGCTGGATATCTCGCCCAACCGCAGCGCCTACGAGCTGCGCGTCCGGGCGGCGCTGTGGCGCATCACGTTCGTCGTCGAGGCCGACCAGGCGTTTCTGCCGGTGGCCCTGGCCAGCATGCTGGCCAAGTACCTGCGCGAGGTCCTGATGGAGCATTTCAACGCCTACTGGCGGCGCCTCGTTCCGGGCCTGCGGCCCACGGCGGGCTATCACCAGGATGCTCGCCGCTTCCTCGAAGACATCGAAGCCGTGCGCCCGCGGACGGGAATCTCGCTGGAGAGCTTCGTCCGGCAGCGCTGACCGCCGCCGCCATCCCGCGCACCACTTGCCGGTGGCGGCATAATGACACCATGAGCACCCGTACACGCGAATCGACGCGTCCGTTCGTCGGCCACCAGGCCGTCCGCGCCTCATGGCTCGCCACGCTGACGGTCACGCTGGCGTGCGCGACGGCGGCGGACGTGCCCGCCGGCTGGTCGCCGGAGCTGGCTGATGCGTTCGCATTGTATGACGCCGGACAGTACGCCGCCGCGCAGGAGCGCGGCCGCGCGATCGGCGCCCGCGCGCGAAGCCCGGCCGTGCGCTTCGACGCCGAGGCGCTCGAAGGGTTGGCGATGCTGCGCGATCCGTCGCGCAGCCAGCGGCTGGCCGGCCGGTCGCAGATCGCGCGGCTCGCGCAGCAGGACCCGACGCTCCTGGAGCGCCCGGACGTGCTGCTGGCCGGGGGCGTCGCGCACCTGGCTCTGGACGAGACCGCGGACGCGCTGTCGATGCTGATCGAGGCGGCGCGGCGTTTCGAGGTCCAGCGCGAATGGCCGCGGCTCGGCGCCGCCTACCTGGCATTGGCCGAAACATGGACGAAGTTCGGCGAGTGGGAATCGCTGCCGAAGCGCCTGGGCATCGGCGCGCCGCAGACCGCCGCCGATGCCCGACGCATCCGCCGCGCGCAGATCGAGCGCTTGCGCGCCGCCGCCGCTCAGCAGCCGGCGCTGGCGCCGACGGCGGCGGCGATCGACCTGGTGCTGGCGCGCTGGCTGCTCGACCAGCCGGACGGCGCCGAAGAGGGCGAGGCGCTGCTGGCCCGGCTCGCAGCAGCCCGGCCGATGGACGCCTCCGCGGCCGACGCAGCCTTGGCGCTCGCCGCGCGGCACGAACAGCAGCGGCGCTGGTCGCTGGCGCTCGATCTGTATGATGCCGCCGCCCGAGCGCCTGATCCGCTGCGCGCCCGGCGCGCCGCGGCGGCCCGGGACGAGATCCGCCGGCCGGCGATCCACCCGGAATTCGCCGAGGTGATCGCACCTGGCGAACCAGTGGAGTTGCGGCTGCGGACGCGCAATCTGCACGACGTTCGGGTCGAGCTGCGCCACGTCGACCTGGTCGCGTGGCTGGAGGAACGCCGCGGCTTCTTCGCCGAAGCGGCGCTGCCCGCCAGCGGCGCCGTCGTCTTCACGCAGACGCTCGACACCTCCGTCGACACGCCGTTCGACTGGTGGCGCGGCGGGGTGACGACCGCTTCGCCGCTGCCGCCGGGTGCCTACGTGGTGCTGGTCTCTGGGCGGGAATCGGGCGGTGCGGAGCAGCAGGCACGACGGCTGCTGCTGGCAAGTCACCTGCGCGGGGTCGGGCTGGCGGGCCGCGACCGGGGAGTCTTGTGGGCCTATGCGGACGCGGGCGGCCCTCCAGACCTGGGCGCGCGGGCGACGGCGGCGTTCTGGATGGCCGGCACGTACGTGCCCGCGCGGCCGGAGATGCGCGACGGTGTCGCCGCCTTTTCGTTGCCGGACGAGCGGTTGGCGCTGCGCGACCGGCGCTGGGTCGCGCTGCTGGTATCGGGCGAGCACCTGGCGCTGTGCCGGGGCCAGTTGCCCCCGAAGCAGCCGGAACGGGATGAGACGGCGCGCGTGCTGCTCGCAGGCGCCCCCCGGGCCCGCGCCGGCGACGAGTACACCCTGTTCGGTTTCGTGCACGAGCCGAGCGCCGACGCCGAACCGAACGCCCTGCTCACCATCGACCTGGTCGACGGCGGCGAGCGCATCCGCGCCAGCCAACCGGCGCACGTGACGCACGCCGGTACGTTCCTGGCGACGCTGCGCCTGCCGGTGGACGCAGGCGGCGAGCTGCTGGGCGCGATCGTGCGTCGCGGGGGGCGGGTGATCGAGAACGCGCGCGGGCGCTTCGTCGTGCAGGTGGCGTCGGGCGACGACGCGCGCCTGGAGCTGGCTGTCCGCGGCCCGCGCCACATGCGCCCCGACCAGCCGCCCGTGCTCGACGTGCTCGCGACGTATCCGTGGGGATTGCCGCGCGCGGACATGCGGGTCAGGGCCATCTGCCGCGCGCTGGCGCCCGGCGCGGCGCCGGCCGACGACCTGAATGACCGATGGGCGCGCGCCGGGCCGATCCCCACGCGCGCCATGCTCGACGGCCGCGGGCGTGCACGCCTGCTGCCGCCCTTCGGCGACCTGGCGGTCTCCGAGTCGGCGACCGTCTACGGCGTGTGGCTGACCGCGACCGGCTGGGACACCCGGATCGCCACGGCCTCGCTGACCGTGCTCTCGGAGCCCGGGCCGCTGCTGTGGGCGCTGCCCGTCGGCGCTCCGCCGCGCGTCGGCGAGCCCATGGCCCTTTCCGTGGGCTTTCACGACGCGCAGGGCATCGTTTCGGGTCCGCCGGCGCTTGAGATCCGGCACGGAGATACGCCGGTGGCCAGCCCCGGCGTGACGCTGGCGCTCGACGGCTGGCGCAGCGAGAGCTGGACGCCGACCAGCCCCGGTGCGCACGAGGCCGTCGTCCGCATGAGTCAAGGCGACACGGAGACAGTCCGCCGGTTTCCGTTCGACGTGGCCGCAGACGAGGGCGGCGGGTGGCTGACGTGCACCGCCGGGCGGCGGGCGGAGGGTGTGCGCGCTGTGCTGCGCGGCACGTATCGCGGACCGCTGCTGGCCGCCGTGCTGGGCGGAGAGCCGCTGGCGGCCAGGGCCATCAGCATGACGGCCGAGGTCCATGAGGCGCTCCTGCCCGCGCCGCGCGCTGCGCGGCACGCCCGCGTCGTCGTGATCGTTCCGCGAGGTGGGGCGCACTGCGTCGTCGTCGCGCCGCCAACGGCGCCAGACGAGGAACAGCCCTCGCTCGATGTCCGATTCGACGCCGAGCCGCTGCGGCCCGCGTCCTCCATCGGCGTCGAGATCGGATGCACATTCCAGCCAGGTCAAGACGCGCCGCCGGACGCGATCGTGACGGCGCGGCTCGTGCTGCCAGAGCCGGATTTCGGGCTACCCTGGGCGGGCGGCGAACCGCGACCGGCCGTGGCCGCACTGGCGGGGGATGTCCGGACCTCGTTCGAATCCGCCGCGATGTTCGATGGCGACGGCGGGGCGCGCGGCGGCGCGCTGGAGCGCTTTGCGCCCCTATCCGACGCGCTGGTCGCAGCCTATCTGGCCGGACCGACGTTCTGGGTCGACAGCCGCGCCGCCCGCGACGGCCGGGCGCGATTCGAGGTGCCGCTTCCCGGCGACGCGCGGCGGGCCATCCTGGTCGTGGCGGCGCAAACACGCGCGGACGAGCTTGTCACGCGCATCATTCCGCTGGCGCTCGATGCGGGCTTGAGCATCGTGACCGACAGTCCGCCGGAGCTCCTCGTCGGCGATCGTACGGTCGTCTCGGCGCGCGTTGTGAGCGCTCGGGCTGCGAACGTGCGGCTGCGGCTCGATCCGGGACCGGGTCTGCGGGTGGAATCGCTCCGTGCGCGGCCCGAGGCAATCAGTCTCAGGCCGGCCTCGAACGGCAGCTTCGAACTCGCTTTGCCCGCCGATGCACCCGTCTCCCTGGTCGCGACGGTCGAGGCGGTGGCCGCGGCGCATGGGCAATGCGCGTGGGCCTTCGAAGGACCCGATGGCCGCCAGGCCGAGGTTTCAGACTACGTGGTCCGCAGCGTCCCGCCGCCGGCGACGGCCGGGGGTCTAAGAGACGGTGGCCTGTCGGCGGGAGCGCCCGTGCGGATTCGCCGGGTGCTGACGGTGCTGGAGCGGCCGCGTTTGACGGCGCCGGATGATCCGCTGGGGCCGAGCGAGCCGGCTGCGGGGATGCCCTCGACGACGTGGCCCCAGACGCCGGTGCACGAGCACACGCGGTTGCGGCCGGGAGACCTGGTGCTGGTGCGCGAGGAGATCGAGGTGCTCGGGGGGCTGAAGCACGTGCGCTGGGAGCAGGCCGTCCCGGCCCACAGCCACGTGTCGCGCTCGGACCAGCGCGACCGTCAGGACATCGGCCGCCTGGGCCCGCCGCGCGCCGATCGCGCGGAGTGGACGGCGCGCGAGCTGCCCGTCGGCGCCTACCGTAACGAGTACGTCCTGGCCATGATGCGTCCCGGCGCGTGCACCTTGGCGGCGCCGACGGTCGTCGCCGACGGAGTTCCGCTGGAGGTGGCGGCCGAGTCGGTCGTGCTGGTGGTTGAGAGCCCGTAGCGCGGGCGAATCGCCAAGACCCGGCGACGGCTTTCCGCCACCGGTGGGCTGCCCGGGCCCCGGCCAGGCGCAAGTGACGAAAACGCGACGGTTTTGTTCGGCGGACGTGTTGCGACGGTGCGGGGGCTTGGCTAGACTTGGTCCCGTTTCGACGGATTCATCCGCATAACCTCGCGCCGGCGGGCGCGATTCGGGAACCCAGGAGTTGCTCATGACAGGTTCGCAGCGGTTTGTGGCGGCGGTCGTGCTGGCCCTGGCGGCGGCAGCGGCGGCGTTGGCCAAGCAGGACTTGAGCACCGCCCGTGAGTTGATCGAGCGGCAGGACTACGCGGCGGCGCAGAAGGCCCTGCTGGCGGTGAACCGCGACGAGCTGAGCGACGACGAGAAGGCGGAGTTCGATCGCCTGGCCGAGTTGCTGGCCGAGGCCGTCCCCGCCAGCGAGAAGGCGCGGCAGAACGCCACCGACGCGGACGCCGCCTACGAGCAGGGCCGCTGGGACGAGGCGGAGCAGTTGTACGCGGCGGTGGCGCAGAACCCATACGCGACGGAAGCGCAGCTCGCGCATGCCCGCACGCAGCGGCAGCGCGTGAACGAGAAAAAGCAGTTGGCTGAGGCGGCGCGGCCTGGGGCGCCGAAGAGCGAGCCGGCCGACAGCGGCCCGGCGATGCGGCCGGAGCCCCCTTCGGCGGCGCCGGCCGAGACGCGCAGCGAGTCGGTGGTGATGACTGTTCGCGAGACGGAGGTGGATGCGCCGCAGCCGCAGCGCATGACGATCGTCGAGGAGCTGCGGGCGCGCGATCGGCTCTTCTGGCAGCGGGCGGTGGCGCAGATGGACGAGGCGGCCCGGCTGGCGCGCCAGGCCGTCGCCGACGAGCGCTTCGACGTGGCCCGCCAGTTCGCCGAGCAGGCCGTGCAGGTGATCGAGGCCGCCCGGGCGTACGCCGATCCGCCCGAGAGCTACATGCAGGCCAAGGCGCGTGCGGCGGCGTTGCGAGACGAGGTGGACGCGGCGGCCGAGCGGGCCGCGAGCCTGATGAGCGAGCAGACGCGGCGCGACACGCTGGACGCGATCCAGCGGCGGCGCGAGGCCCAGGAGCGGCTGAAGCGCGAGAAGGTCGAGCAGCTCTTCAGCACGGCCGACCAGCTTCGGCGCGAGCGGCGTTTCGGCGAGGCGGCGGAGACGATCCGTCAGATTCGCTACATCGACCCGTCGAACGCGCGGGCCAAGTACCTGCTGGACGTGTACGAAGACCTGCGCTCGCTGGAGTACCAGCGGGAGATCGACGACACGCGGCGCTTCCAGGAACGCGAGTCGCTGAGCGAGGTGAAGGAGGCGCTGATTCCCTGGAAGCAGCACGTGCTGTACCCGAAGAACTGGGTCGAGCTGACGGTGCGGCGCTCGGAGCTGCGGCCCTACGGCGCGGGCGGCGACGACGGACTCAACCGCCTGCTCGACAAGCCCAAGGGGCTGGCGGAGTTCAACTTTCAGGATGCCCCGCTCGAGCAGGTGATGGGCTACCTGGCCGAGACCTCTGACCTGAACCTGCACGTCGACTGGAACGACCTCGAGGGCCGCGGGATCGAGCGCAACCGCCCCATCACGCTGCGCCTGCGCGAGGTCAGCTATCGCACGGCCCTGCGCGAGCTGCTGACGCAGGCCGGCGGCGACATCGCGCTCGGCATGGCTGTCGACGGCAACGTGCTGCGGGTCGCCACCCGCGAGAAGCTCAACCGCGACAAGTTCATCCTGGTCTACGACATCCGCGACCTGCTCACTGAGATCCCGTACTTCGCCGGGCCCAAGCTCAGCACCAACGAGGACGGCGTCACCATCACGCAGATGAGCGCCGCCAGCGCGAACAGCCTCTTCAAGGAGCCCGTTGGTCCGTACGAGGGCCCGACGCCTGTGGAGCCCCGCAATCACGGCCTGGTCGCGCAGGTGCTCGACATCATCGAGAAGACCGTCGAGCCCGACTCGTGGCGCACCGGCGGGGGCGACGGCGCCCTGCGCGAGCTGAACGGCCAGCTCATCGTCTACAACACCTCCGAGGCGCAGCGCCAGGTCTCGAACCTGCTCGAACAGCTTCGGGCCACCCGCGCCCTCCAAATTGCCGTCGAGGGCCGTTTCCTGATCGTCACCTCGAACTTCCTCGAGGAGATCGGCGTCGATCTCGACTTCGTCTTCAACTCCGGCAGCTCCGGCTACGACCGCGCCTTCAACAACCAGGGCGCCGTCTTTGACAACTTCACCGGCGCCCCGGTCCTCATCCCGCGCCAGGTCAGCCGCGTGGGCGCCGCGCCGGCCATCCCCGGCGTCGGCGGCACGCCCTTCACGACCTCGACCACCACCGCCTCACCCTACACGCACCCGGGCTTTATCCCGGTGAACAGCGGCGTCGGTCCGACCGGCAGCCAGTTCACCCCCGTGCCCGTCCAGGCCGGCAGCATCAACCTCGTCGACCCCGGCGAGATCACGACGCAGGTCCCGGGCTCGTTCGGCGGACGGGAGTTCGCCCCCGGGCTGCTGATCGCCGGCTCGTTCCTCGATAATCTCCAGGTCGATTTCCTGATCCGCGCCACGCAGGCCAACCGCCGCTCCAGCATCGTTCAGGCCCCGCGCCTGATGATGTTCAACGGCCAGCGAGCCTTCGTGGCCATCCAGCGCACGCGCAGCTACGTCTCCAGCCTCACCCCCGCGGTCGCCGAAGGCGCCGTCGGCGTGACCCCGGTCCAGGCCCAGGTGGCGAGCGGCACGGTGCTCGACGTCGAAGGGACCATCAGCGCCGACCGCCGCTACGTGACGCTCACCGTGCAGACGTCGCTGGCGGAGGAGCCGAGCTTCGAGCGCTTCCAGATCCAGTCCGGCAGCGGCAACTCGCCGGGCCAGTTCATTCAGCTCCCCGACCAGCAGACGCGCCTGATCCGCACGACCGTCTCGGTGCCCGACGGCGGCACGGTGCTGCTCGGCGGCCTGAAGCAGAGCGGCGAGGTCGAGGTCGAGGCCGGCGTGCCCATCCTCAGCAAGATTCCGATCCTCAAGCGCGCCTTCACCAACGTCACCACCGTCAAGGACACGCAGACGCTGCTGATCCTGCTCAAGGCCAAGATCCTGATCCAGAAGGAGGCCGAGGAAGACGTGTTCCCGGGCCTCACCGCCGCCGGCGGGTGAGCGAGCCCCGCGGTCAAGGCGTCATGACGCTTGCATCTGGCACCTTCCGAGGCCCGTCGCCCAGCGGCGGGCCTCGTTGCTTTCTCTTCCGCGGGCGGACGTGCATGGCGACCGCGGCGCTCGCGCTGGGCGGCGCCCTGGCGGTTCACGGGCAGCTTCCGCCGTCGCCGCCAGCCGCGGCCAGCGCGCCGACCGCCTCGCCGGCTCCGCCGCCGGCCCTGCCTGGTGAAGCCGCGCCCTTGTCCGCCGGTGTATGGATCGAATGGGCCGCGGGGCGCGTGCTGCTCTCCGGGCGGGTGCTGCGGCGCGATTCCGTGCTGGAGTTCGCCGCGTCGTTCGCCGGCAAGCACCACGAAAGCCTGGTGGCGCTCGACGCGACGGCGCTGGACGTCTTCAATGGCCTCGGACTCGCCGGGCTCAACCCCGGCCATCCGCCTCGCTGGGACGAGCAGGCGCGGCGCTTCACGCCGGCCGCCGGCGACCTGCTGGATGTGCGGTTCGTCTGGCGCGAGGGCGCGCGCGAGCACTGCGCGTCGCCGTTCGCGTGGATGACCGAGCTGCAATACGCGCGTCCGCCGCGCGCCCGTCCGTGGGTTTTCGCGGGTTCGCAGCGGCGGGCGGACGGCCGCCTGGCCGCGGACGTCACGGGTTCGGGGTTCGCGCTGGTGGACTTTCCGGATAGCCTGGTGTGCCTGTCGATCAGCCGATCGAGCAGCAACGAGGAACTGTGGCTGGACGCCAACCTCAGCGTCATGCCCCCGGGCGGCACGCCCGTGCTCGTCGTCGTGCAGAAAGCCGCGCCGGTCGAGCATGTGATCGAGCTTGACTTTCGCGGTGTCGCGCGGGTCGATGGCCGCGTTGAGCGCGATGACGATGTGGCCGACCTAGTCACGCTGCTGCACCGGCTGAGCCCCGAGCGCGCGGCGCCGATCGTGCTGAGTGGCACGCTGCGCTCGGACCAGCAGCGCTGGGAGCGCTTCTTCCACGCCGCCGGTGTTCCGCCGGCCGCGTGGCGCTTCGAGCGCCGCGACGCCCCGCGCTGGCTGCCGCCGGGGGTACAATCGCCGCGCTGAGCCGCCTTCTCGCATGGGAGCCCCTGGCATGCCACGCGCCCGCGCCGCGACACCGCGGGTTGCCGCCGCCCCGCTGCCGCTCGCCTGCTTCTTCGCCTCGGGTTTCGTTTCGCTGCTGTACGAAATCTGCTGGATCCGCAAGGCCAGCCTCGCCTTCGGCGCCACCGGGCTGGCCGTCAGCACCGTGGTCGCGGTGTTCTTCGGCGGAATGGCGCTGGGCAGCTACCTGTTCGGCCGCTACTGCGGCCGGGCGGCGCGCCCGCTGCGGGTCTATGCGCAGATCGAGATCTCGCTGGGCGTGCTCGCGGCCCTGACGCCGGCGGCGCTGGTCGCCGCCGACCGGGCCTATGGCGGGCTCTATCCCAGTATCGAAAGCCACCCGGCGCTGCTGGCCGCGTGGCGGGCCGTGCTGATCTCGCTCGTGCTGCTGCCGCCGACGATTCTCATCGGCGGGACCCTGCCGCTGTTCTGTCAGGAGTTCGTGCGCTCCGCCGGGAAGATCGGCCGGGGCGTCGGCCTGCTGTACGCGTGCAACACGCTCGGTGCGGCGATCGGCTGCGCCGTCACCGGGCTCTGGCTGATTCCGCACATTGGCGTGAACACCTCGATCTGGCTCGGGGCGGCCGCGAACGTCGCTATTGGCCTGGCCATCTGGTTTCACCCGGCGGCCGCGAAAGGAGGCGGCAGCCCCGCGGCGCCCGAGCGGGCGCTGACGCCGACGCCCAGGCGCGCCCGCCCGTCGCAATCGCCGCGGGCGCTCGGGAGCCTGGGCGCCGCGGCGACTGTGACGCCGGTGCTGTTCTTCCTGTCGGGCTTCGTGGCGCTGGGCAACGAGATCCTGTGGACGCGCTACCTGTCGCTGCTGGTGCGCAACACGGTGTACACGTACACGCTGAGCCTGACGATCGTGCTGGCGGGCATCGTGCTGGGCAGCGTGCTGGTCGCGGGCCTGCTCGATCGTCTCACGCGCCGCGCCCTGCTGTTCGGCTTGCTGAACGTGGCCGGCGGACTGCTCGTGCTGGGGTTGCTGCTCGCGCCGCCGTCGCTGTGGCGCGGCGCCGTCGATCCGACCAGCGTGTCGGCCAGCCTGTGGGCGTTCGTGGCCGTGCTTCTGCCGCCGGCCGTGCTCTCCGGGGCGTCGTTTCCGCTGGCGATCCGCATGGTGCTGAGCGAGCCGGCGCTGGCTGGGATGAGCGTGGGGAAGATGACCGCGCTCAACACGCTGGGCGGCATCCTCGGGTCATTGGCGGCGGGCTTCGTCCTGCTGCCGCTGCTGGGGATGCACTTCACGCTGCTGCTGCTGACGGGTCTGGCGCTGCTGATCGGGTTCGCGGCCTGGGCGCTGCTGGAGCGCGAGCTGTCGTGGCGCCTGCGCGGATCGCTCGTCGGCCTCGCGTCACTCGCGTGGCTGGCGACGCCCCTGACCGCGGGCACGCGCCTGCCGCAGGATTTCCTGGCCGAGCGCGGGGCGCTGGTGGATTTTCGCGAGGGGCTCGGCTCACACCTGGCGGTCGTGCGGCGCAACAGCGTGCTGCGGCTCGAGATCGACCTGCTCTGGCAGGGGCAGGACCGCAAGTGTCACCAGGTGATGGCCGCGCACATCCCGATGCTGATCGACCCCGGGGCGCGGCGCGTCGCCGTCATCGGCCTCGGCACCGGCCAGACGGGCAGCCGCTTCCTCCTGCACCCCATCGAGCGGCTCGACTGCGTCGATATCGAGGCCCGCCTCGTCGATCTGGTCCGCCGCAACTTCGATTCCGAGTGGCTGAACGACCCGCGCGTGCATCTGATCATCGAGGACGGGCGAAGCTACCTCGCGCACACGCGCAACGAGTACGACCTGGTGTCGATCGAGGTCGGCCAGATCTTCCGCCCCGGGCTCGCCTCGTTCTACACGCTCGATTCCTACGAGCAGGCCGCCCGGCGCCTGCGGCCCGGCGGCGCCGTCTGCCAGTTCGTGCCGCTGGCCGCGTTCACCCCCGAAGAGTTCCGCACGGTGCTGCGCACGTTCATCGAGGCCTTTCCGGACAGCACGCTCTGGTACAACACGTCCGAGCTGCTGCTCGTCGGCCGCCGCGGCCCAGGCGGCCCCTTGCGACTCGAACCGCCGCCGCCGCTGGGCGCGCCGCAGGCCGTGCTCGCCGACATCCGCTTCGCGCATTGGGGCGGTCCGGGCTTCTCGCTGGATCGGCCGGAAGTGCTGCTGGGCGGATTGCTCTGCGGGCCGGAAGGCCTGCGGCGCCTCGCGCGCGACGCCCCAGCCTATCGCGACGAGCGCCCCTTCCTCGAATACACCACCTGCCGCTGTCTCGAACGGGGCGAGGTCGCCATCGTCGAGCTGCTGCGCGGCGAGCTGCAACCGCTGCCTGACATGATCGCGCCGCCGCCGGACGAAGCCCTGGCCTCCGCTGCGGCCAGCGTCCGCGACCTGAACCTCCGCAATGTGATCGCGGCGGCGTACGAGCGCAGCGCGCTGGAGCTGGCGCCCGGGCAGACGGCCAGGCAGATCGAGCTGCTGGAAACGGCCATCGCCTGGAACCCGCTTAGCGTGCAGCTCAACCGCGTCCTCGGAGACGCGCTGCTGCTGGGCGGCCGAACCGCCGAGGCCGTCGCCAGCTACCGCATGGCGGTGGCGCTCGACTCCGGCAGCGCCCGGGCGCGACACCACCTCGGCCGCGGGCTTTACCTGATGCGCGAGTTCGCCGAGTCCGCCGAGCACCTGCGCGCGTCGCTCGCCATCGAGCCCGACGACGCCGACGCGCACAACAACCTGGCGGCCGCGCTGGCGGCGCTGGGCGACCTGGATGGGGCCGTGCGGCACTTCAGCGAGGCCGTCCGCCTGCGGCCGGACAGCCCGGAGCTGCGCAACAACCTCGGCAAGGCGCTCGACGCCCAGCGGCGTCGCGGCGGCGCCATCGGCAGCCCGTGAGGCGGGTCACCATTGCGCCTCTTCGAAGGGGCCGCGCGGACCGCCGGCGGCGCGCTTCTGCCGGGCGAAGTCCTTGCTGATCGACTCGGCCAGGCTCATGTCGCCGGGGCCGGTGATCTTGATGTTCCGCCGATCCGCCGGAACGATCGTCACGGCCACCCCGTGCCGCTCGACGGCTTCGGCGTCGTCGGTGGGGCGCACGTCGGCGGGCAGGGCGGCGTAGGCGGCGGCCAGGATCTCCTTGCGGAAGACCTGCGGCGTCTGGGCCTCGAAGAGCCCGGCGCGCGAGACGGTCTGCTCGATCCTGTCGCCGGCCACGCGCTTGATCGTTCCGGTGAGGGGGGCGGCCAGGATGGCCGCGCCGGTCTGGGCGGCGCGCTCGAAGACCGTGTTGATCCACGACTCCAGCACGCAGGGCCGCACGGCGTCATGGACGCAGACGAGCTCGGCCTGCGGATCGACCTCGTCCAGCGCCGCCCGGACCGACAGGTAGCGCTCCGTTCCGCCCCGGACCAGCTTGATCCCCATGAACATGAGATTCGCGGCGTATTTTTCGCGCACGACGTCCATGTCGTCGGGCGCGACGGTGAGGATGGTCTGGCAGACGTCGGGTCGGTTGACGAACAGCTCGATGGCCCGGATGAACAGCGGGCGGCCGTCGAGCAGCGCGAAGGGCTTCTTGACGGCGCCGCCGAAACGCTTGCCGGCGCCGGCCGCGGGGATGATGACTGCGACTTTCGCCATTGGGGTGCCCGCCTTTCAGCCCGTTACCATGGCGGCAGGGGCGCAGGCGGTCAATAGGCGCGCACCGGCCGGCCGCGGCACCGCGACCGTTGCGTGGTCGCGCCTCCGGCCGGGGAATCCCGCCGTCGATCCCGGAGGGCAGCGGGTGAAGGCCAGTTCGGCAGCGACTATACTGTCGGCCGGGCGTGCAAGTGGGGCAGGGGCGCGACCGAGGACAGGACGACGGTGATGAGCATTCGATCCAACGTGAAGACCGTGTTGGTGTTCGGCGCGGGGACGATGGGAGCCGGCATCGCGCAGACCTTCGCGCAGGCCGGCCGCAAGGTGCTCATGCACGACATCCGCGGCGGCGCAGTCGAACAGGCGCTGGCGGGAATCGCCAAGTCGCTCGATAAGCTCGCGGGCAAGGGCAAGATCACGTCCGAGCAGGCGCAGGCGGCGCGCGGCCTGCTGGGCGAGGGCGCCATGAGCGACGCCGGCCACGTCGACCTGGTCGTCGAGGCGATCATCGAGGACGTGCCGGCGAAGCGCAATCTCTACATCGAGCTGGACGCGCTCGCCGCGCCCGACGTGATCTTCGCCAGCAACACCAGCAGCATCTCGATCACCGAGCTGGCCGCGGCCAGCCGCCGCCCCGACCGTTTCATCGGCATGCACTTCTTCAACCCCGTGCCGCTGATGCCCCTGGTCGAGGTCGTCGTCGGCCTGCAAACCGCCGAGCCGGTCGTGGCGGCGATCATGGCCCTGTCGAGGGAGCTGGGCAAGACGCCGCTGCGCGTCAAGGACCACCCCGGGTTCGTGAGCAACCGCGTGCTGATGCCGCTGATCAACGAGGCGATCGCGGTCCACGCCGAGGGCGTCGCCGACGCCGAAACGATCGACCAGGTGATGACGCTGGGGTGTGCACACACGATGGGCCCGCTGGCGACGGCAGACCTGATCGGGCTGGACGTGTGCCTGATGATCATGGAAGTGCTGCATCGCGACCTGGGCGAGGACCGCTACCGGCCGCACCCGGCGCTGCGCACGCTGGTGCGGGCCGGACGGCTGGGGCGCAAAACCGGGGCCGGGTTCTACACGTACGAGCGCTAGGGGAATGCCATGAGCGTTGAGACCACCGCCGGAACGCGCGCCGAGCTGGTGCGCGAGGGAAACGTCGCCACGATTCGCTTGGTCTCCGAGCGGGGGCCGGCCATCCTGTCGTCGCCGGTGCTCGGCCAGTTGACGGCGATCACCGACGCCCTGGCTGAGGACCCGGCCGTGCGCTACGTGGTCTTCCGCGGCGAGGGCAAGGTCTTCGTCGCCGGGGCGGACATCGCCGAGATGGCCAACTTCGACGAAGACCACGCCCACGCGCTCAGCGTCCACGGCCAGCGCGTCTTCGACGCCATCGAGAGCCTGCCGCAGGTCACGTTCGCGGCGATCAACGGCCACGCCCTGGGAGGCGGCTGCGAGCTGGCGCTGGCGTGCAGCTTCCGACTGATGGTCGCCGGCGCGAAGATCGGTCAGCCCGAAGTCCGCCTCGGGCTCATCCCCGGCTGGGGCGGGACGAAGCGCCTGCCGCGGATCGTGCCGCTGAACTGGGCGCTGCGCATGCTGTACACCGGCGAGGCGGTTTCGGCGGAGAAGGCCGAGCAGATCGGCCTGGTGGACGAGGTCGTGCCTGACGCGGCCGCTCTCGACGCGGCCCTGGCGCGCTGGTTCGCCCTGCTGGCGCCCGCGGGCCGGCACACGACGCAGCGCATCAAGCGCGCCGTGCTCAACGACGACGAGGCCAACCAGTTCGGCTTGTGCTTCAACTGCTCCGAGGCGCGCGAGGGCATGCAGGCGTTTCTCGAGAAACGCCCGCCGAGCTGGGCCGCGAGCTCAAAGGCCTGAGCGCCGCCCCATGTCGGCGATCCAGGAATGGTTCTACCCGGAGCTGAAACGCTTCGAGCACTACCCGGACCGCGCCCGGGCCGAGATGGACTACGGCTCGCAGCTCGTGCGCCGCTGGCCAACGTGGATCGCCATCGCCCTTCTGGCGCTCCTCTTCGGCCCCGCCGCGCCCTTTGCCGTCAACCTGGGCGTGCGCCAGCTCGGCCTCGGCACGACGCTCTGGAGCGCCGTGCTCATCGGCGGCGTGATCGGCGTCCTCCAGGTCGCCACCTTCATGCTGATCTTCAACCTGCTCTTTCGCCGGCCGTACCGCCGGTTTCTTCGGCGACGACTGAGCGAGCTGGGGCTGCCGACCTGCGTTGGCTGCGGATATGACCTGCGCGGGCAGGTTGTGGCGCGCTGTCCAGAGTGCGGCGAGCCGTTCGCCTGACGCCGGCTCAGTCGAGGGGGGGCTCTCGCCGGCCGGCGGTGACGTGAGCGGCGTCGTGGCCCGAGGCCTGCTCGATGCGCCGCATCAGCCGGACGCAGGCGTTCCAGCGCAGGATGGCTTCGTCGTTGCCCTTGGGCGCCGCGCCCTGGGCCTGCTCATAGTGCCGCAGCGCCTCGCGCAGCCAGCCGAGCGGGGCATGATGCGGCGCGGCGCGCCCGGCCTGCGCCTTGGCCCAGCGCTCGTAGACGAGTCCCGTGTGATAGGCGCGCTCATAGCCGTCACCGAGCTGCCGCACCTCCGCCAGCGCGGCATCGAGCGACGCGCCGTGGCGATCGCCGAACTGGTCCGTCAGCGCCAGCACCAGCATGGCCTGGGCCTCGGCGTTCCGCGGATCGACGGCCAGCACGTCGCGACAGATGCTCTCGGCCTCGGCGGGCTGGTTCAGCAGGCGGTAGCGCTCCGCCTTCTCGAGCGCGGCGGGGACGGCATCGAGGTGGATTGGCTTCAGTTCGAGCATGGGCACCCCCGGGTTCACTTCCGCCCGCCGAGGAAGCGGAAGAACATCTTGATCGGGTCATAGTATTCGTCGACGACGCGCTCCTTGAGCGGGATGATGGCGTTGTCGGTGATCTTGATCTCCTCCGGGCAGACGGCGGTACAGCACTTGGTGATGTTGCAGAAGCCGACGCCGTGGGCTTTCCGGAGCTCCTCGACGCGGTTCTCGGTGTCGAGCGGGTGCATTTCGAGGGCGGCGGCATAGACGAGGAAGCGCGGGCCGATGAACTGGTCGTGCTTGTGGTGCTCGCGGAGCACGTGGCAGACGTCCTGGCAGAGGAAGCACTCGATGCACTTGCGGAATTCCTGGACCCGCTCGACGTCCTTCTGGTCGATGCGCCAGGTGCCGTCGGGGGCGTCGGGGGTGCGCGGGCGGAAGGGCTTGATCTGCCGCTTGACGCGGAAGTTCCACGAGACGTCGGTGACCAGGTCCTTGACCTTCGGGAAGGCCTGCATCGGCTCGACGGTCACCGGCTGCGTCAGGTCCAGCGTGCTGAGCCGGGTCATGCACATCAGCCGCGGCCGGCCGTTGATCTCCGCCGAGCACGAGCCGCACTTGCCGGCCTTGCAGTTCCAGCGGACGGCCATGTCCGGGGCCTGGGTGGCCTGAATCTGGTGGATGACGTCGAGGACGACCATGCCCTCGCCGACCTCGGCCTTGTACTCGCGCAGGCTGCCGCCGGCTTCGTCGCCGCGCCAAACCTGAAAGGTCGCAGTGGCCACTAGGCACGCTCCGTCTCAAGAAGCTCGCCGACCGCATCGGGGAGCTTCGGAAGGCCCTTCTCGACTACGCCGCACGCGACGGCCGGTCCGATCACCGGATAGCCGTGAACCAGCACGTCGCGAAACGCGATGTTTACAGACACAGCGCCGGTGCCGGGCGTCAGCCGCCCGTTCCCTACCTGTTCTCTTCGATCACCTGCTTCAGCTCCGCGCTCGGCTCGATCACCGGCACGCGCTCCACCGCCATCGACCCGTCCGCGGCCTTCCGGACCACCAGATTATACCGGCCCCATTCCTTGCTCTTCTCCGGGTAATCCTCGCGGAAGTGCGCCCCGCGGCTCTCCTTGCGCTCGGCGGCGGCGCGGGCGATCGCCTCGGAGACGGTGAGCATGTGCTCGAGGTCCAGGCACGTGTGCCAGGCCGGGTTGTACTGCCGGTGGCCCGCGCAGCCCACCTGCTGGACCCTGCGCTTCATGTGCTGCAACTCCTCGATCGCCTGCTCCATCTCCTCCTGCTGCCGCACGATGCCCACCAGCCGCTGCATCATCTCCTGCAACTCGTGCTGGAGCGTGAACGGGTTGTGCGCCGGACCGCGCTCAAACGGCGCCAGCGCCGCCTTCGCCGCCGCGTCCACCTTCGCCGCGTCCAGCTTCGCTGCGCCGTGCTCCCGCGCGAACCGCGCGGCGTACTCGCCGGCGCGCTTGCCGAAGACGATCAAGTCGCTCAGCGAGTTGCCGCCCAGCCGGTTCGCCCCGTGCAGTCCCGCCGCTACCTCCCCCGCCGCAAACAGCCCTGGCACGCTCGACATCTGCGTGTCCGCATCGACCCGCACGCCGCCCATCATGTAGTGCGTCGTCGGGCCGACCTCCATCGGCTCCTTCGTGATGTCCAGGTCCGCCAGATGCTTGAACTGGTGGTACATGCTCGGCAGCTTCTTGCGGATGTGCTCGGCGGCGTTCGGCAGCTTCTGCTTGATCCAGGCGATGTCCAGGTACACGCCGCCGTGCGGGCTGCCGCGGCCGGCCTTCACCTCGCGGTTGATGCAGCGGGCCACGTGGTCGCGCGTGAGCAGCTCGGGAGGGCGACGGGCGCTCTTGTCGCCCTGCGTGTAGCGCCAGCCCTCCTCCTCGTTGTCCGCGGTCTGGTTGCGGTACAGCTCCGGGATGTCGTCGAACATGAAGCGGCGGCCCTGGTTGTTGCGCAGCACGCCGCCCTCGCCACGGACGCCCTCCGTGACGAGGATGCCGCGCACGCTCGGCGGCCAAACCATGCCGGTGGGGTGAAACTGCACGAACTCCATGTCGAGCAGATCGGCGCCGGCGTGATAGGCGAGCGCGTGGCCGTCGCCGGTGCCTTCCCAGCTGTTGCTGGTGACCTGGAAGCTGCGGCCGATGCCGCCGGTGGCCAGGACGACCGCGTTGGCGCGGTAGAGCTTGAAGTAGCCGCGGTCGCGGTCGTACGCGAGGGCCCCGCAGACGCGCTCGCCGTCCTTCAGCAGCGTGACGACGGTCGTCTCCATGTGAAAGTCGATGCCCTGATGCACGCCGTGGTCCTGGAGCGTGCGGATCATCTCCAGCCCGGTGCGGTCGCCGACGTGCGCCAGCCGCGGATAGGCGTGCCCGCCGAAGTTGCGCTGGAGGATGCGGCCGTCCTTCGTGCGGTCGAAGAGCGCCCCCCATTTTTCCAGCTCCAGCACGCGCGCCGGCGACTCCCTGGCGTGCAACTCGGCCATGCGCGGGTTGTTGACGTACTGCCCGCCGCGCATCGTGTCGGCGAAATGCACCTTCCAACTGTCGCGCTCGTCGACGTTGGCCATGGCGGCGGCGACGCCGCCCTCGGCCATGACGGTGTGGGCCTTGCCGAGCAGCGACTTGGAGAGGCAGATCACGCGCACGCCGCCGGCGGAGGCCTCGATCGCCGCCCGCAGCCCGGCCCCGCCGGCGCCGATGACGAGCACGTCGCATTCAAAGGACTGGTAGTCGGACATCCGTTAATTCCGGTTGATGGTGCTCATGAGACGCAAAGTGCAAAGCGCCGTATGCAAAGTGAAAAAGGCGGGGCCCCCCTCGTCGTTCGCGTTTCTGCGTTCTGCACGTTGCACTGCACTTCAGAAGATCCTCCAGTCCGCCCACACGCCTGCCGCCAGCATGCGCACGTACACGTCGCTGAACGCCACCGAGAACAGGCTCAGCCACGCCCAGAGCATGTGCCGGCGGTTCAGGCAGCTCACGCACTCGTAGAACCCGTGTCCAAGCGGCGCCTTGGTCACGCAGTCGCGCCCGCCGCCCATCAGGTGCCGCATCGAGTGGCAGCCGAACGTGTAGCCGGTCAGCAGCACGACGTTGGTCGCCAGGATCAGTGTGCCCAGCCCGACGCCGAAGCGGTAGCCGCCGGCGCCGTCCTTGAACCACAGCGCGTGCCAGACGTCGTACGACAGGATGAACAGGAAAAGGACCGCGAACAGCAGGAAATAGCGATGCACGTTCTGAAGGATCAGCGGCAGCGAATTCTCGCCCCGGTAGCCCTTGCGCGGCTCGCCGACCGCGCAGCTCGGCGGGTCGGCCCAGAACGCCTTGTAGTAGGCCCCGCGGTAGTAATAGCACGTGAATCGAAATCCCGCCGGAAAGATCAGGATCAGCGCCGCCGGCGACACCCATCCCGGCAGCCACGCCAGCAGCGCCGGCTTCTCGCTCCACCAGGCGTGCCCACTGGGCCGCACGCCCGGGACGTCGAACAGCAGCGGCGAATAAAACGGCGTGAGGTAGTTCGTGGCCGCGTTGCGCTCGCTGTGGCCGCTGTAGTAGTGCGCCCCCTCGAAGACGCGGAAGTTCGCATACACAAGGAAGGCCGCCAGCCCCAGGAAGACCGCCAGCGGCTGGACCCACCAGGCGTCGCGCCGCATCGTCTGACCCCAACCACGCTGCTTGAGCGGCAACGCCGCCTGCGACATGCCTGCTTCTCCTTGTGCCCGCCGGGCGGCCGCGAGAAACGCGAGGGTCGCATAATCCCCCTGCCGCACGCCGGAGTCAACCTGTTCGACCCCGGTTCGCCGTTCCCGATCGGCGATTGCCGGGTTGTCGGGCGCGCCCGCGACGACGCGTCCGGCCAGGCTGACCTCGGCGCATTGCTGGCCGTCTTCGGCCGGAGCTCCCCCTGGGAGGAGGCTCGCCTGTTCCGCAGCGCCGCCGGCGCGGCCACCATGTTCCGCACGAAACGCTGTTGACAAGCTCGTAGCCGGATACTATCGTCTCGCACCATTGACAATCGAAGTGCCTCTTTATCCAGAGTAGCCGAGGGATCAGGCCCTTTGACGCTACAGCAACCCGGCTCCGCCCCGTGGAGCCAAGGTGCTACTTCCTGCCCCGCCGCGCGCCGGCGGGGGAAGATAACGGAGGAAAGTGTTTCTCCCTCCTGAATCTTGAAGCTGCGGCCTCTGGACGGCGCACGCTCGTCGCCGTGAGCCCGACTCGGGTCACGCCGCGGCTGCGCTGCCCGCCGCCGGATACGGCACTCCGATCGCCCTGACGTGTTGCTCAACGGCACGCGCGCGTGCCGCGGAGAGGCTGCGCGCCCTCAGCCGCGCGAGGAGTGTCCAAGTGATCGAGCTTCGCGAACCACCCGCCTGCGCCGCGCGCCGGCACGCGACGGACGTCGGCGCGATCATCGGCGCATCGCCGGGCGTCCGCCCCGTGCGCCTCGCCCTGCTCGGACTGGGAAACGTCGGCCAGGCGGTCGTGCGGCTGCTCGCCGACGAAGGCGAGCGGCTGCGCGCGACCGGCGTGCTCCCGCGGCTGGCCGCGGCGCTGCTGCGCGACCCGCAGCGGCCGCGCGCCTGCCGCCTGCCCGACGGCTGCGTCAGCACGACCGACCCGCGCGCCCTGCTCGACCAGCGGCCCGACGTCGTCATCGACGTCCTGCCCGACGCCGAGTCTGCTGCGCCCATCGTCGCCGACGCACTGCGTCGCGGCATCGGCGTCGTCAGCGCGAACAAGGCGCTCATCGCCGCGCACGGCCCGGCGCTGCACGAGCTCGCCCGCCGCCACCGCGCCGCCCTGCAATACGAAGCCGCGGTCATCGCCGGCGTCCCTTTCGTCGAAACGCTGCGGCGGCGAGCGCTGGCGCGGCGCGTCACGCGCCTGTGCGGCGTGCTGAACGGCACGTCGAACTACGTGCTGAGCGAAGTCGAGCGCGGCAGCGGATTCGATGAGGCGCTGAAGAGCGCCGTTCGTCTCGGCTATGCCGAGCCCGACGCCGCCCGCGACCTGTCTGGCGCGGACGCCGCCGACAAGCTCGTCATCCTGGCCCGCCTGCTCGGAATGGGCGAGCTGGACGCCGCCGGCATCGAGCGCGGCGGCCTCGATCGCCTTGATCCGGCGGATTTCCTCGCGGCACGGGCTGTCGGCGGCGCCATCCGGCCACTCGCCTTCGCCGCGGCGACCAGCGGCGGCCTCGAGACCTTCGTCGGGCCGGGCTGGCTGCCGGAGGAGCACGCGCTGGCCCGTGTGCGCAACGTCGACAACGGGCTGCTGCTCGACAGTCCCGGCGGGCGGCGGCTGTTCGCCGGGCCCGGCGCTGGGCCGGAGGCGACAGCGGCAACGCTGATCGACGACGCGCTCGACCTGCTGCGCGCACCGGACGACGGCGGGGCCGCGGCCGCGGCTCCCTCGCCACCGAACGGCGCGCCGCGCACCGGGTGGCTGCTGCGCGTCGGCCTGCCACAGGATGGACCGTCCTGGCCGGACCTCTGCGACCTGCTGGCGGCTTACGGGGTCCGGCCGCTGCGCACGCACGTGCTGAACGGCACGGTCCAGGCGCGGCGCTACATGCTGACCACGCCCTGCCGTCGCGCGAATATCGAGGCAGCCGGGGCGCACCTCGAGGCGCTTGGATACGAAGCGTGGGCGCTGCGCGCCCTGGAAGCGTCCGATGACGCCGCCTGACGGCCTCACCAGGCCCGGCGCGCACCCAGGCGCTGCGCCACGAGCGCGACACGCGGACGCCGCTGCTCGTGCGAGCGCTGTCGCGCGACGGCGGCGGCACGCGGATTGACGGCGACGCTGGAAACACTGAACAGGACTGACGATTGATGTCGCGCAGATGTGAATCAAAGACTAGCCGGAACCGGTGGGCGCTCTGGCGCAACCGCTTCCTTACGGGCGCGGCTCGGTTCGGGCGCGGCTCGGATCGGGCGCGGCTCGGTTCGGGCGCGGCTCGGATCGGGCGCGGCTCGGTTCTCGACTCGGGTCTGAGGCAGATTCAACACCAATGCAAGGAGCGCACTCGTGCAATTCGCGACGCGGACGATTCACCTGGCCCAGCCCTCGGAGCCGCAGACCGGGGCGCTGGTCGCACCGATCTTCCAGACCTCGACCTTCGAGCAGGAGCTGCCCGGCCAGCACCGCGGCTTCGATTACTCGCGCACGAACAACCCGACCCGCCAGCGGCTCGAAGCGGTGCTCGCGGCACTCGAGGGCGTCGAGCACGCCGCCCTGTTCGCCTCCGGCCTGGCCGCCGAGCACGCCGTCCTACAGGGGCTGACCTCCCCGGGCGACGAAGTCGTGATTCCGCCCGACGTGTACGGCGGGACGCACCGGCTGCTGCACCAGGTCTTCGCGCGGCAGGGCGTCACGACGACCGTCGTCGACTATGCCCAGCCCGGCGCGCTGGAGCGCGCGCTGTCGCCGCGCACGCGGCTCGTCTGGGTCGAGTCGCCGACCAACCCGCGGCTGATGATCTACGACATCGCCGCGATCTGCCGCGCCGCGCACGCGGCGGGGGCACTGGTCGTCGTCGACAACACGTTCGCGACGCCGGTCTTCCAGCAGCCGTTCTCGCTCGGCGCCGACCTGGTCGTTCACAGCGTCACCAAGTACCTCGCCGGCCACTCGGACGTGATCCAGGGCGCCGTCCTGGCGCGCGAAGCCGAGCGCTTCGCGCCGGTGAAGTTCCTCCAGAACGCGTGCGGCGGCGTGCCGTCGCCCTTTGATTGCTGGCTGACGCTGCGCGGGCTCAAGACGCTGGAGCTGCGGGTGCGGCGTCACGCCGAGAACGCCGCGGCGCTGGCGCGGGCCGCGGCCGGACACGCGCGCGTCGCGCGGGTGTACTACCCGGGATTGCGCGAGCACGCCGGACACGAGATCGCGGCGCGGCAGATGACCGGGTTCGGCGGCATGCTGTCGATCGAGCTCGATGCGCCGCTCGACGACGTGCGGCGATTCGTCACGCAGCGCCGCTACTTCGCACTGGGCGAGAGCCTCGGCGGCGTGAAGTCGCTGATCTGCCAGCCGGCGGCGATGACGCACGCGTCGATCCCGGCGGAAACGCGGGCCCGGCTCGGGCTGTCGGATTCGCTGGTGCGGCTCTCGCCGGGGATCGAGGCGGCCGAGGACCTGGTGGAAGACGTGCTGGAGGGTCTCGACGCGCTGGGGGGCGCGCGCATCGCGCCGCGCTACGGGCGCGGCGTCGCGCCGCTCGGCGCCGCCGCGGTGTAGCCGTCGCGCACGAGCTCGAGCATCTGCCGCATGCGCCGCTCGTAGGTGTAGCGCTCGATGACGGCGGCGCGCAGCGCGCGCGCCGTAGCGGCCCGCTCGACGGGCGCGGCGAGGAAGCGCTCGGCGAGCGCCTCGAACGACTGGGGCGAGTCGAAGCTGATCCGCGAATACGCCGCGAACACGTCGGCCGTGCAGCTCCGCTGGCGCGCCTCGCGCAGGGCCGCGGCGGCGTACGGATTGGCCAGCCAGCGCGCGTCGGCGCCCAGATCGGCCAGCGCCGCGCGGACGGCGGACTTGCGGTCCGACTCGGGCAAGCGCTCGAAGCCGGACGGGTCAGCGGCGCCGGCGCTGCGCAGGCGATCGTCGAGCCGGCGAAGCAGGCCCGTCCACTCGTCCCACAGCGAGCGCCGCGAGAGGAAGAAACCGCCGGCGCACAGCCCGTCGAGCGCCCGCTGATGCAGGAAGCCCCAGCCCATCAGTTGCAGGTTGATCGCGCTGGCCTGGTACACGCGGCGCAGCTCGGCTCCGTTGGCCGCCGGCCCGCGCGCGAAGGCGCCAAACCGCGGGTGCCGCTCCCAGCCGTTGCCGTAGAGGTGCAGCCTGCGGCCGCGGCGCTCGGCCCAATCGGCGGCCCATTCGAGCGCCGAATGGCGGAGGGCGCGGTCGGCGAGACGCATGGCCGCCTGGTGCACGGCGGCGAACTCGTCGGCGGCCGGCGGGCGACGGAGGCGCTGCTCGAACGCATCGTAGATCGCGCTGTGCAGCGGGCCGGGGAAGTCCGGACCGGCGCGCCACGACGGCAGCAGGCGCTCAACCACCGCTTCGTACACCTCGCGAAGATGCTCGCGTTCGAGCCAGGTCAGCACATGGCGGTGCTCTTCTTCCGGCGATCGCGAGGCGTGGCTGACGTAGCTCGCGTCGCAGCGATAGGGCGCCAAGTCCGCTTCCGGCAGCGGCTCGGCCGAGTACGTGCGTTCAGATGCGGCCAGGTCGCAGTATCGGCAGCGGGCCGCGGGCCAGCCGTACAGGTGCGGCGCGTCGAGCGCCTTGATACCGAACAGGAAGTCGTTTGGTCCGAAGCGGTCGCGGAACTCCTCGCGAAAGACCCAGGGCAGGCTGTCCTGGTCCCAGGTCACCGACGGGATCACGTCGAGCAACTGCTCCGACACCTCGTAGCGCATGCGCGACAGCAGCAGGATCAGGTCGGGCTCGAAGTCCCGCTGCTCACGCAGCAGCAGCGTCGGGTCCAGGCGCTGGTAGTTCGACGCCTCCATCAGCACCCGCGCCTCGCAACCCAGCCCTTCCAGCGCCGCCGCACAGTCGCGCATGCTGTATTGCAGGAACGTCGTGTGCCGGGAGGTCACGCACAGCACGCGCAGCGGCTCCGCGCCGGACGCCGACTCGCCGGCCCGAGGCACCGCCGCGCCGAAGCGCCGCGCCCACCACGCCGCGTCGCGCCCCGCGTATCGCCGGCGGACCTCGGCGCTGAGCCGCTCGACCTCCGCGATCCGTCGGTCGGCCAGGCGATGAATCGCGTCCAGCGCCGGCGGCTGCGGCTTCAGGCCCGGCGAGCGGCAGACGATCGTCGGCAGCGGCCAGCGCGAGTCATCCAGGTGGGCTTCGAGCGCCGCCAGGGCCTGCGGTCCGACGAACAGGCAGACGCGCGGATCGACCAGCAGCCCGCGCCAGTCGTGAATGTGCAGCACGATGGCCAGGACTTCCGGCTCGCGCTCCACCACGTAGAGCGCGCCGCTCGCGTCGAGGAACGTGCGGTCGGTCTGGCGGTATACCTCCACCAGGTGCCAGCCCATCCCGACGCCGTCGATCAGCACCGAAGGCGGCAGCACGCCCTCGGATCGCAGACGGACTTCCTGCCGGGCCGCGGCTCGATGATCCTTGCGTCCGCCGAGCCATGACGCATTCCCGTCCACGGTCCGCACAAGGACTTGTGCGGCGCCGTCGTCGCTGACGTGCAATTCGTGGCGCGCCGCCGACTCGGACCACTGTCGCGCAAGTTCTGACACGGCTTCGGGCCAGCGCTGCGCCACCACGGCCAGGTTGGCCTCGAATCGCCGGCGGCGCGAGCTCCACGGAACAAGCCGCGCGGCGCCCGATGAGAGGCGTGTGGACGCCGAGGCGTCAGCCGGCTCGCCCACGCGCCGCGATTGCGCGTGCCCGCCGATCTCGATCTCCATCGTCCGGCCTCCCGTCCGCGGGCGCTTTCGCGGCGGCCCGGCGTCGACCGCTGGAACCGCCTAACGCCGCGCCGCGGTCGCGCCGATAACACTTTCGGCCTTTGCCGCGCATCCGGTCCACTCGGCGCGGCGCAGGGACGGAGCGAGGCGTCTGAGCGGGGCAAAGATGAAGGTGGTCATCCTGGCCGGAGGCCGCGGCACGCGGCTCGGGCCGCTCACCGACGAAAGACCCAAGCCGATGCTCGAGGTCGGCGGGCGCCCGCTGCTCTGGCACATCATGCGCTCCTACGCGCAGTTCGGTTTTCGAGAGTTCACCATCGCCCTGGGCTACCGCGGCCAGATCATCAAGGACTACTTCCTCAACTACCGCGCCGAGACCGGCGACGTCACCGTCACCCTCGCCACGGGCCAGGCCCGTTTTCACGCGCCGGTCGTCGAAGACTGGATCGTCCACCTCGTCGACACCGGCAACGAGCCACAGACCGGTGGCCGGCTGAAGCGCCTCGCCCCCCGGCTGGATACGACGTTCTTCATGACGTACGGCGACGGTCTGGCCGACGTCGATATCGCCGCGCTGCTCCGATTTCACCGGCAGCACGGCCGCCTCGCGACCGTCACCGCCGTTCGTCCGCCGGCGCGGTTCGGTCACTTGTCGATCGACGGTACGCAGGCCGTCGGCTTCAACGAGAAGCCGCAGGTGGCCGAAGGCTGGATCAACGGCGGCTACTTCGTGTTGGAGCCGGCGGCGCTGGAGCTGATCGCTGACGACCAGACGGCGTGGGAGATCGAACCGATGCAGGCGCTGGCGCGGCGCGGGCAGCTCGGCGTTCTGCGGCACGAAGGCTTCTGGCAGTGCGTCGACACGCCGCGCGAGCTCGCCTACCTCGAGAGCCTCTGGCAGACGGGGCGGGCGCCGTGGCTGCCGGCGCCGTCGCGTTTCCAATGCGATTCGGCGCGCGTCGTGGCGCCCGGAGCGGTCACGCGCGTCACGCCGCTGACGGGGGTCACGGCATGAGCGCCCGGGCCATCACCCAGAGCGGAGCACCGGCGATGGATCGCGCCCCGTCCTCGCGCTTCATCAGCCACGAGGCCGGAAGCAGCGCCCCGCGCGGCGAGATCGACGGCGTGCGCGTCGTGCCGCTGAAGCGCATTCCCGATGAGCGGGGCACGATCCTGCACATGCTTCGCCGCAGCGATGGTCACTTCCTGGGCTTCGGCGAGGTCTACTTCTCGACGATCTACGCGGGCGTCATCAAGGGCTGGCACAAGCACCGCGAGATGACGCTCAACTACGCCGTCCCGGTGGGCCGCCTGAAGCTGGTGATCTACGACGACCGCCCGCAGTCGCCGACGCACGGGATCATCCAGGAGGTGTTCCTGGGGCCGGACAACTACAGCCTGGTGCAGATTCCGCCCGGGCTGTGGAACGGCTTCAAGGGCATGAGCCGGCTGGCGCTGCTGGCGAACTGCTGCACACACGTTCATGACCCATCGCTGACGACGCGCCTCAGTCCGTTCCATCCATCCATTCCTTACAACTGGGAAGTCCGCCATGCCTAGCACGACGACGCACGCGCTGCCGACGAACCCGCGCCTGTCCGGCTTCCAGTCCGCCGCCGCGCCCCCCGGCTTCGCGGCCACGGTCGGCGACGGCGCGGGAAGCGCGACGGCGGCGCCGGCTCCGCGCGCGGCTCCGCGGCGCGAAGCCCCGGCCCGGGTGCTCGATCGCTACGACGTGTTTCCGCACATCGAGGACCGGCTGACGATGACGGTGCGCGAGTGGCTGGTGTATCACTGGACGATGCACCGGCACTTCACGAAGTACCTTGGGTTGAAGGTTCTCAAGACGCCCTTCGACTGGATCGTGCTCGGCGACATCCTTCAAGACACGCGGCCCGAGGTCGTCATCGCGATCGGCTGCTACGAGGGGGGCGACACGCTCTGGATGGCGCACCTGCTCGACCGGCTCGACTACCCCTGCCAGATCATCGGCATCGACCTCAGCCCGACGCCGCTCAGCATCGAGCACCCGCGCATCTCTTGGGTGATCGGCGACGCGACCGACTCGCAGACCGTGGCGCGGGTCGCGGAGATCTGCGCCGGCCGCCGCGGCATGGTGATCGAGGACAGCGACCACAAGTACACGGTGACGCGGGAGCTCCTGACGCTCTATGAGCGTTTCGTCGCGCCCGACTGCTACTTCATCGTCGAGGACACGATCGTCGACTACATCCAGATGCCGCCCTTCCCCGGCCCGATGAAAGCCGTTGACGAGTTCGTCGCCGCCCGCCGCGGCCAGTTCGTCGTCGACCGCTCGCGCGAGAAGTACATCGTGACGCACAATCCGAAGGGCTACCTGCTGCGCGTCGGCGAGAACGGAGCCGCCCGATGAGCGACATCCGCATCCCGGTCTTCAAGCCCTACATCGCCGCCGAAACCATGGAGGCCGCCTTCGACGCGCTGCGCCTCGGCTGGCTCGGCATGGGCTCATACGTCAGGGACTTCGAGCAGGCCGTCGCCACCCAGCTCGGCCTCGACCAGCGCGAGCGCCAGGTCGTCGCCGTCAACACCGGAACCTCAGCCCTGCACCTGGCCCTGCTGATCGCCGGCGTGGGCGAGGGCGACGAAGTCATCACGCCGTCGCTCAACAACATCGGTGACTTCCAGGCCATCCGCATGGCCGGGGGCGACCCGGTCTTCTGCGACATCGAGGAATCCACGCTCGGCATCGACGTGAACAAGGCCGTCGAGCTGGTCTCGCCGCGCACCAAGGCCATCATCGCGGTGGACTACGACGGCGTGCCCTGCGACTGGGACGCCGTCCACGACCTGGCCCGGCGCCGCGGCCTGCGCGTCATCCACGACGCCGCCCACTCCTTCGGCTCGCGCCACGAAGGCCGACCCATCGGCGCATTCGGCGACATCGTCGTCTTCAGCTTCGACCCGGTGAAAACGCTCACCTGCATCGACGGCGGGGCGCTGGTCGTCAATGCCGGCGACGACGTCGAGCGCCTGCGTCGCTATCGCCTGCTCGGCATGGACCAGAAGGCCGAACGCATGTACGCCAACGCCCGCGCCTGGACCTATGACGTGGCCGGCTGCGGCTTCCGCTATCACCTCGCCAACCTGCACGCCGCCATCGGCCTCTCGCAGCTTCGCCGCCTCAGCGAGTTCGTCGTCACCCGCCGCAAGGCCTGCCGGCTCTACAACCGCCTCCTGGCCGGCTGCCCGGGCATCGTCACGCCCCAGACCGATTTCGATGATGTCGCCGCCTTCGCGTACTACGTCCGCGTCCTCGGCGGACAGCGCGAGCGGCTGATCGCCGGCCTGCGCGAGCGCGGCATCGACAGCGGCATCCACTGGATTCCCGGCCACCGCTTCAGCTACTTCCGCGACTGCCGGCGCGGCGACCTGAGCACCATCGACCGCGTCGCCGATGAGCTGCTCACCCTCCCGCTGCACTCGTTCATGCCCCCGGAGACCGTTGCGGAGGTCGCCGAGGCCGTCCGGGAGTGCAGCGGCTGGGCCGCCCGGCCGCCGGCGTGTTTCGCCGCGTTCGGTGCTCGCGCCTGAATCTTCCCTGCGCGGACTGCCGCGCCCGAGCATCGGCGGTTGGCGCGGACTGGCGGTGACGTATGCGTATCCTGCTACTGGCCAATAACTGGGGAGGCTGGCAGATCACCCGCTGGCTGCGCGAACGGCACGAGAACATCGTCGCCCTCGTGACTCACCCGCCCGGCAATCGCAAGTTCGCCGACGAGATCGTGACCGCCGCCAGCCTGCCAGCCGAGCGCGTCCTGCACGCCGGGCAACTCCGCGAAGCCGACACTCTGGAGCGACTGCGAGCGCTGGAGCCGGATATCGGCGTCAGCGCGTTCTTCGGATACATCCTTCGGCCGGAGGTGTTCCAGATTCCCCGGCTCGGGTGCATCAACACGCACCCGGCGCTGCTGCCGCGCAACCGCGGCTGGCATCCCAACGTCTGGCCGTTTCTCGACGGCTCGCCCGCCGGCGTCTCGATTCACCATATCGACGCCGGCGTCGACTCCGGCGACATCATCATTCAGCGCCGGGTGGCGATCCGTCCAACGGACACCGGCGGGACGCTGCACCAGCGTCTGACGCGCGAGCTGGTTGACCTTTTCCGCGAAGCCTGGCCGGCCATCCGGTCCGGCACCGCGCCGAGAACCCCGCAGGACCACTCCGCGGCGACGACGCACCGCAAGGCCGACATCGCCGCCCATGACGTCATCGACCTCGACCGGAGGTACACCGCCCGCGAGCTGCTGGCGCTGCTGCGCGCCCGCACTTACCCGCCGTACCCTTCCGCGTACTTCGAGGAGGACGGCCAGAGGGTCTACGTCCGAGTACAATTGCTGACCCCGGCCGAAATAGACGAGAGCGGCGTGCCCTCCTGGGAAGAAAAACCGCGGCCGAAGAACAATAGTTTGAATCCGTCGTAACAGCCTTCAGAGAATGGTTTTGCATATCGTCTGAGGCAAACCGGAACCGCGCACAATCAACCGGGCCGAAAAAAACCGCGAGTCGAGAGTGGAAATGTGCTCCGCCCCAGGACCTAAAATCTGGCGATGAGACGATATTGACCGAATCTCCTCCTCCTCCTCTACGAGAACCCGCCGACGCATGGCGGGTTCTTTTTTTTGGAACCACCCGGACGAGATGGACCCGCCAGCCTGCCTGCGGACCAGGATTCCGACCGAAAATCAATGCGAGCACTTGAATTCTGACCCTTGACGGGGCCTAGCATCAATTGACCCGAGGGACGATTGACCACCGTCCGATGCCTAATTGGGGGAATCCGGCGACCAACGGATTCCCCAATTTTTTTCACCTCCGGGCCCGCTCGCGGCAACGCCTGTTCCAGAATGCGGGAATGAAGCGGCGCTCGCGGCAGAACAGCGCCGTAACACATGACACAAGAAAGAGTTGCGGCCGTCGCCGGACGCGTGGGAGGGTTGACCGCTCCTTCACAATGCCTGCGGGTGGCCGAGAGAGCCGTCAGGGCGCCCGCGCTCGTGAAGCGTTTCGGAACCTCGTGAGCGGCCCTCCCGGGCCCAACCTTGGATGCGTAGCATGCTGAATATCGGGGACAAGAGCCGCCGTCGAGCCACCATCCTCCTGATGGTCGTCAGCCTGCTGGCGCTGCTGTTCGTCATCGTCACCGGCTACCTCAGCCTGGCGCGGTTCGAGCGGCAGACATTCGGCACGCTGCACCGCGGCAGCGACGTCGACCGCGTCGTCGCCTCCGCCAACGAGCTCATCCGCTCGCGCATGCGCGAGCAGTGGCTCGACCCGCGCACCGGCAAGCTCCTCGCCGGACCCCGCAGCGGACAGGACCTGGTCGCGCGCGAGGACATCCCCGGCTACGGCGGGTCGAACTGGCTGGCGGGCCCGTTGATCGTCGACGCCGGCAATCCCCCGCCGGCGCTCGCGCAGCTCTACGTCAACCTTCCGGCGCCATACAACCAGTTGCTGCTGAATCGCTACGCCGCGATCTCGTCAATGAAGCGGGCGTATGCGGCCAACAACAACGCCCCCGAATTGCCGATCCAGTCGCGGCTGGCGGAGCTGCTGCTCGACGGCGACGCAAGCGATCTCTATTTCCGCTTCGCCGACCTGGCGGGCAACGCCCGCGCCGCCTTCATGGACGCCGACGGCGACGGCATCCCCGACAGCGACTTCGCCGCGATGGCCGCGCTCACCGACCTGGCCAACGCCATCGCCGGCGCGCCGGCGCCGGCCCCGCGCCAGGCGCTCGAGATCATTCCGCCCGTCGTCGGCCAACTCGCAATGCGGCCGTTTCGGCCGTACCGGCTGGTCGATCCGAACAACGTCGCGCCGGGCGAGGCCGGCGAGACGACCATCGACGAGCAGTGGGCGCTCTACGACCGTTTCGCCCGCTACGAACTCGCGGCCCGCGTCGTCTCCCACGGCGGCATGCTCTCGCTGAGCGCCCCGTCCGCCGGCAACTCCAAGAGCTGGAACCGCCTGTTCGCCGCCCGGCTTTTCAACTGCATCGAGCGCGACGGCGGCACCCTGGGCGAGAACGAGGATGCGCTCTTCGACGCCATCCATGGCCAGGCCGCGGCCATCGACGCGCTGCTGCGGCGGCGCGGCGGGGCGCTGCCTTCGTGGATGCCGGACGGGCAGAGCGACCGGCAACTGGCGGCGGTTCCGGAGCCGCTGCGCATCCTGGAGGGCCGCTTCCGGGCGACGTTCGACCTCGGCTCGGACGGGGCGAACTTCGGCGTGAACCGGGCGCATAGCTGGCAGCGCTTCAACCTGACGCGCAACAGCGGCAGCCCCAGCGACCGCGACTTCTGGCGGGCGCTGGCCGCGAAGCGCGTCAACCCCGAGTGGTTCAACGGCGCCCAGGTCCACCTGGACGACAACGTCAACAAGTACGACCGGCGTCAACTGCTCACGACGCTGAACAACAGCGACGACCTGGCCCGCCGGCAGACCCGCGACGCCGACCCCAACGCCCTCAGCAACGTCGACAAGCTCGGCCTCTACCACGGCCAGACGAAGTTCTACCTGGGAGAGTGCGCCAACGCGTTTCACCCGAACGGCGTGTATCGCGGCTCGCCCGCCGACCCGAACGGCGTGGCGATCACGCGCCGGCTGGCGGCGTATTACTACGACATGCTGAGCGGCCACAAGGACGAGCCGAACCTGCCGGACGAGTTCGACAGCGCCTTCGAGCAGGCGCACATGCTGGCGGTGAACACGGTGCAGGCCGCCGCCCCGCGCGGCACGGGCGCCGGCCTGGCCGCGGGCTTCATCGACGTCGTCACGCTCCAGGTCAGCGACCCGCTGAACCCAGGCAACGACCGGCGCTACATCGGCTACGGCCCGCAGCCCTTCATCACGCAGGTCGCACTGCACGACTCGGACAACGACCCGAACACGGAGAACCTGTCGCTGCTGGTCGAGCTGTACAACCCCAACGACCCGACCGATTACGGCAACCTGAACAACGACGCGCACGCCCTGTTCATGCCGCAGTTCGGCATCAGCGTCAACGACCAGTTCCAGGGCCTCGTCGGCTTCCCGCAGGTCAAGCAGATGATCGTGCTCGACCAGACCATCGCCGACGCCCAGCGCCAGATCAACGCGCAGCGCCCGGCGAACCTCGGCGCGGCCAACCGCTTCCCCGGGCGGACGTTCACCAGCATCGCCATCAACGGCACGGGCAACACCAGCGTCTTCGACAACCTGACCGACTCCTTCGGCCAGAACGTGACGCACAGCGTCGTGCGCAACTACCCCGTGCAGCTCACGGGCCCCAAAGGCGACGACTGGGTCACCGTCAAGCTCTGGAAACGCAACGCCGGCCTCGAATGGTTCCAGGTCGACGAGTTCCAGGTGCTGAATCCTGTCCGCTACTACGGACGCGACCCCAACGACGAGTGGACGATCGTCGCCTGGCGCGACATGAACGCCGAACGCTACTTCCGCTCCGCCCCCAACCCCGCCGGCTCGAACTTCCCCCCGCTCGCCGGCCGCTGGCGCATGGCGGCGGCGTGGGAGCCCGATCCGAACGACCTGAACGATCCGGCGAACCCATACACGGGCAACGTCGTGTCGTTCGCCGGCTTCAACCCGGATCAGGGCATCGGCGCCCCGGCGGTCGCGTTCCGCAACACCGTCAGCCGCCCCGAGCCCGACGTCGACGACGTGGGCTTCGGCGCGCCGCGCAGCAGCCCGACGGTGCCGCTGCACACCATGAACGCCACGCCGATCAACCCGGCGCTGCGCAACCAGCTCGTGGTTCACGGCTCGCGCCGGCCGGAGTCGTTCCCGACGGTGGGCTTCCTGGCGTTCGTGCCGCGCTTCTCGCACGTGCAGGCCCAGGTTGCCGGCGCCCCGCCGACCAATCGCTGGCCCATGCCGAAGCTGCTGCGCGAGTTCTGGTTCGAGAACGGCGGCAGCGGGCCGTACACGCTCACCGGCTATCCGGCCGACTTCGGCCACATGCCCTTCTTCGACAATCGCCAGGACGCGGAAGGCAACTCCTACATGAACGTCGCCGGGCGCGTCCCCTGGGGACAGCTCGTCTTCGACTATTTCACGACCATCGACCCCGCCGGGCCCGACGGACAGCTCGGCACCGCCGACGACATCGACCCGCTACGCATCGGCGGCCGCATCAACATCAACACCGCCGACTGGTACACGCTGGCGCAGCTCCCGCTGATCGGGCCGAACGGCGACCCGAACGCGGCGGAGATCCAGCAACTCAAGGCGACGAACGTCCCGGCGGAGAACCTGCCATCGCCCGCGTTCTGGAGTCCGCTCTCGGGCGTGCTGGCGGGCCTGGACAGCGACCCGACCGGCCCGCAGCGCCGCTTCGTCGCCGAGCGCACCGGCGCTATGGCCCCGAGCCCCAAGAGCCTGCCGCAGCGCCGCGCCGACACCGGCTGGTGGACGCTCGGACCCTGGCTGGCGCAGGCCGCCGCCGCCTATCGCGACGGCGTGCCGTATGTAAAGGCGACGCCCTCGGCGCAGAACCCGGCGTTCCTGTATCACCGCGCGTTCGCGCGCAACTCGGGCAACGTCGGCGACCCGGACCCGCAGAAGCGCCCGTATCGAAGCACGACCTACGGCCAGCCGCGCGGCAACGACCCGAACAGTGTGCTGGCCCTCGGCGCGCCGCTGCAATACGGCTTCCTCACCATCGGCGAACTGGCCAACGTCGTCGGCTTCGACTCGACGCCCGGCGACCCCGCCGACCCGCCATACATGCGTGCGGCGGCGACGCCGAACGACTACTACAGCACGCTGGGCGACGGCACGTCGCCGCGGCACGGGGACTACATGAAGGCGGTGAGCCTGCTGGCGCTGCTGGATTCGCACTACCTGACGACGCGCAGCAACACCTTCACGATCTATCTGTCGGTGATGGACCGCGAGAACCCGGAGGCCAGCATCCGCTCGCAGGTGACGGTCGACCGCAGCAACCTGCTGCCGCGGTTCATCTGGAAAGACGACAACAACAACGGCTTCATCGATCCGCCGCCACTCGGGACGGACGCCGTCACGACGGTGCAGCGCGACGGCCTGCCGACGGTGATCTCGCAGCGCCGCGCGGCGTTCTACAACGCCCGGCGCGATGACTGAGCGGCGGCGAGTGCCCGGCAACGAGTGAAGAGGCCCTGCGAAGGCTGGTTGCGTCGCCCGGCAGGGCGACTGCGCGGGGAACGCGCCGCGCCTCCGGCTCACTCGCCGCCCATCCAGGCCGGTCAGCGACGGACCCGCCCGAATCGCCGCCGCCCTATGTCGAGCGCGACGATGTCCGGTATCATCCGGCGCGTGATGAATGCTCGCGGGGTCCGGCCGTATCTGCCGATCCAACTGACCAGGAGCGCCACGGATGGCTGACCCGGTTGCCAGGGATGAGCACGCCCTCTCGACGCCGGGCTCGGGCCGAGCGGCGTCGCGGCGGAAGCCGTTGCGTCCATCGACCGGCCTGTCGGCAGGCGTGGCAACGGGCGGGGTCGGGGACCTGCGCTTGTGGCCGGGCAAGCCCTACCCGCTCGGGGCGACGTGGGACGGCGAAGGCGTCAATTTCGCACTCTTCAGCGAACACGCGACAGCCGTCGAGCTGTGCCTGTTCGAGGCGCCCGGGGCGGAGCCGGCGTCGGCGGGCAAGGCGCGCGAGACGTCCCGCATCCGTCTGCGCGAGCGCACGCACGGAATCTGGCATGGATACCTGCCCGACCTGCGTCCCGGGCAGCTCTACGGCTATCGCGTGCACGGGCCCTATGAGCCGCTTGCGGGCCAGCGCTTCAACCCCGCCAAGCTGGTGATCGATCCGTACGCCCGGGCCATCGCCGGGCCGATGCGCTGGGACGATGCGCTGTTCGGCTACACGCTGGGCGATCCGCAGGGCGACCTGTCGCTCGACGGGCGCGACTCGGCGCCGTTCGTGCCGAAGGCGGTGGTGATCGAGTCGGCGTTCACCTGGGGCGACGACCGCCCGCCGCGCACGCCGTGGAACCAGACGCTGATCTACGAATGTCACGTGCGCGGGATGACGATGCGGCATCCGGAGGTTTCGCCGGCGCTGCGGGGGACGTACCTGGGGCTGGCGAGCGAGCCGATCATCGACCACCTGCTGAGCCTTGGGGTGACGGCGGTGGAGCTGATGCCGGTGCACCAGTTCGTGGTGGAGCGGCACCTTCTGGAGCGCGGGCTGACGAACTACTGGGGCTATCACTCGCTGGGGTTCTTCGCGCCGGAGGCGCGCTACGCGTCGGGCTCGGCCCCTGGGGCGCAGGTGACCGAGTTCAAGACGATGGTCAAGCGCTTCCACAAGGCGGGCATCGAGGTCATTCTCGACGTGGTGTACAACCACACGGGCGAGGGCGACCACCGCGGTCCGACGCTGAGCCTGCGCGGCATCGACAACGCCTCGTATTACCGGCTCGATCCGCAGCAGCCGCGCTACTACACCGACTTCACCGGCTGCGGCAACTCGCTGAACGTGCAGCACCCGCGCACGCTCCAGCTCATCACCGACAGCCTGCGCTACTGGATCCAGGAGATGCACGTCGACGGCTTCCGCTTCGACCTGGCGCCGGTGCTGGCCCGCGAGCTGCACGAGGTCAACCGCCTGGCGCGCTTCTTCGCCATCTGCCAGCAGGACCCCGTCATCACCCAGGCCAAGCTCATCGCCGAGCCCTGGGACCTCGGCGCCGACGGCTACCAGGTCGGGAACTTCCCCGCCGGCTGGGCCGAGTGGAACGGAAAGTACCGCGACGCCCTGCGGCGCTTCTGGCGCGGCGATGCCGGCCAGGTGCCCGAGCTGGCCTGCCGTCTGAGCGGCAGCAGCGATGTCTTCGGGCGCGGGCGGCGGCACATGTTCGGCAGCATCAACTTCGTCACCTGCCACGACGGCTTCACGCTGCACGACCTGGTCACCTACGAGCAGAAGCACAACGACGCCAACGGCGAGAACAACCACGACGGCACCAACGACAACCTCAGCCGCAACTGGGGGCACGAAGGCGAGACCGACGACCCCGCCGTCAACGCCCGCCGCGACCAGATCAAGCGCGCCCTCATGGCCACGCTCGCCTTCTCGCAGGGCGTGCCCATGCTCGCCGCCGGTGACGAGATCGGCCGCACGCAGCGCGGCAACAACAACGCCTATTGCCAGGACAACGAGATCAGTTGGGTCGACTGGACCCTCGACGAGCGCAAGGCCGCCCTGCTCGAGTTCACCCGCCGCGTCTTCGAGATCCGCCGCGACAACCCCGTCCTTCGCCGCCGCGGGTTCTTTCACGGGGTGCGGCTGAACGGCGAGGGCGCCGATGACCAGGAAAAGGACATCACCTGGCTGCGCCCCGACGGCGGGGAGCTGACGCAAGGCGATTGGCAAGACCCCGGCCGCCACGTCCTCGGCATGCTCATCCCCGGCGAAGCCGCCGACGAGGTTGACGAGCGCGGCCGCGCCATCACCGGCAACACGCTGCTTCTGGTCGTCAACGGCGGCGAGCATCCGTGCTCGTTCCGCCTGCCGATCCTGCGACGGCCGGGGCTGTGGCGCGAGGTGGTGAACACGAGCCGGCCGGGGAAGCGCTTCGTCGAGATCGCCGAGATGAGCGTGCCGGCGCACACGTTGATCCTGCTCGAGTACGAGGTGGACTGATGCGGCAGCCGCTTCCCCTGAAGGCTGGCCCGGTGCGATCCGCGACGCCGCACGGCAGGGGGCGGCCATGACGGCTCGCCAGCGCGGCGCCGCGCGCCGTCCCGCCCCGGCCCCGCGCCGCTCGCCGCTGGCGCCCGGCCGAGACGACCTCGCTGCGCTGCTGGCGATCGAGCACTGGAACCCGCACAGCGTGCTCGGCGCGCACCCCCTGGAGGTCGAGGGCCACAGCGGCGTGGTGATCCGCGCGCTGCATCCGGATGCCGAGGCCGTCGAGGTCATCCTGGCAGACGACGGGCCGGTGGTGCCCTGCGAGCGAACCGCTCCGGGGCTGTTCTCCGCCTTTGTGCCTGGCGCCCGGCTGCCTTTGCGCTATCGCCAGCGCTTCCGCTTTCCCGACGGCCACACCTGGGAGCGCGACGATCCGTACCGCTTCCTGCCGACCGTCGGCGAGCAGGACCTTTACCTGTTCAACGAAGGCACGCACCGGCGGCTGTGGGAAGCGCTCGGCGCGCACGAGCGCACCGTGGACGGCGTGCAGGGCGTATCGTTCAGCGTCTGGGCGCCGAACGCCCGCCGCGTCAGCGTCGTGGGCGACTTCTGCCAGTGGGACGGGCGCCTGCTGCCGATGCGCGGGCTGGGCAACTCGGGCGTGTTCGAGCTGTTCGTGCCCGGCGTTCACCCGGGGGCGCACTACAAGTACGAGATCAAGACGCGCGACGGCCACCTGCGGCTGAAGGCCGATCCGATGGGCGCGGCGATGGAGATTCCGCCGGGGACGGCGTCGCGGGTGTACGTCTCGTCCTTCGACTGGAACGACGCGGAGTGGATGCGGCAGCGCGAGCAGCGCGACGCGCTGCGCAGCCCGCTGGCGATCTACGAGGTTCACTTGGGGTCGTGGGCGCGCGTGCCGGAAGAGGCCTGCCGGGTGCTGACCTACCGCGAGGCGGCGCCGAAGCTGGTCGAGCACGTGAAGCGGCTGGGGTTCAACTACATTGAGCTGCTGCCGGTCGCGGAGCACCCGTTTGGCGGGTCATGGGGCTACCAGGTCTCGGGCTACTACGCGCCAACGGCGCGCTTTGGCGCGCCGGACGACTTCCGGTATTTCGTCGACTACTGCCACCGGCACGACGTGGGCGTGATCATCGACTGGGTGCCGGCGCATTTTCCGAGGGACGAGTTCGCGCTGGCCCGGTTCGACGGCTCGGCGCTGTACGAGCACTCGGACCCGCGGCTGGGCGAGCACCCGGACTGGGGCACGCTGATCTTCAACTACGGCCGGCACGAGGTGCGGAACTTCCTGATCGCCAACGCCCTGTACTGGCTGCGCGAGTTCCACGTCGATGGCCTGCGGGTCGATGCGGTCGCGTCGATGCTGTATCTCGACTACAGCCGCAAGCCGGGCGAGTGGGTTCCGAACAAGTACGGGGGCAACGAGAACCTGGAGGCGATCGACTTCCTCAGGGCGCTCAACGAGACGGTGCGCGTGGAGTGCCCGGGTGCGCTCATGATCGCCGAGGAGTCCACGGCCTACCCGGGGGTGTCCCGGCCCGTGAGCGAAGGCGGGCTGGGCTTCACCTTCAAGTGGAACATGGGCTGGATGCACGACACGCTGCTCTACTTCTCGAAAGAGCCCATCCACCGCAAGTATCACCACTGGCAGCTCAGCTTCGCCATGGTCTACGAGTATCACGAGCGCTTCATCATGCCGATCTCGCACGACGAGGTCGTGCACGGCAAGGGCGCCCTGCTCGAGAAAATGCCTGGCGACCTCTGGCGCAAGTTCGCCAACCTGCGACTGCTCCTGGCCTACCAGTTCACCCGCCCGGGCAAGAAGCTGCAATTCATGGGCTTCGAGCTCGCGCCCTGGTACGAGTGGCACTACGACAACAGCCTCGACTGGCGCCTCGCCGAAGACCACTGGCGCAAGGGCCTCTGGGCCTTCATGGCCGATCTCGGCCGAATCTACCACCAAAACTCCCCCTTCTGGCGCTTCGACCACGAGCCCCAGGGCTTCAACTGGATCTCCTACGACGACGCCGAAAACTCCGTCATCGCCTACGCCCGCCGCGACGGCCAGAAAACCATCGTCGTCGTCCTCAACTTCACCCCCGTCCCGCGCAACGGCTACCGCATCGGCGTGCCCCTGCCCGGCGAGTACGTCGAGTGGCTCTCGTCCGACGCCGCCCGCTACGCCGGCAGCGACTTCCCCACCGTCAAGAGCGCCCGCACCGAGCCCGTGCCGTGGCATTGGTACGAGCAGTCGATCGTGCTCGACCTCCCGCCGCTCGCCGCCATCATCCTCGCCCCCACCACGTACACATGAAGCCGCACGCCGACAGTGCCGCGCATCCGCTCGAGCGCCGCGCGGCCGGCGTGCTGCTGCACCTGACCTCGCTGCCCGGGCCGCTGGGCGTCGGCGACCTCGGCCCGGCGGCGCTGAGCTTTGCCGACTTTCTCCGATCGGCGCGGCAGCAGTGGTGGCAGATGCTTCCGATCGGCCCGATCGGTCCGGGCCACTCGCCTTATGCCTCGCCTTCCGCCTTCGCGGGCAACGAATTGTTCGTCAGTCCGGAGCTGCTCTGGCGCGACGGCTTGCTCGAACGCCATGACCTGGAAGAGGCCGCCGGCGGGTCGCCAAGCCGCGTGAACTACGACCGCGCGACGCGCCTCCGCCGGAAGCTGCTGCGCAAGGCGTACGCCGCCGCAACGGCCCGGCCGCGCCGCTGGCGCGACCGGCTGGCGGAGTTCCGGCGCCGCTGCGGCCGGCTGTGGCTCGACGACTACGCCCTCTTCCGCGCCGTGTCATCCGTTCACGCCGCCCCGTGGACGGGCTGGCCCGCGCCCCTGCGCCGGCGCCAGCGGGCGGCCATCGCCCAGGCCCAGCGCGAGCTGCGCGCCGAGATCGACTTCGAGCGGTTCGTGCAGTGTCAATTCGACCGGCAGTGGCGGCGGTTCCGAACGGCGTGCCACGCGCGCGGCGTCGGGCTGATCGGCGACATTCCCATCTTCGTCGATCACGAGAGCAGCGACGTCTGGGCCCGCCAGGAGCTCTTCCAGCTCGATCGCGCCGGCCGCCCGACGGTCGTCTCCGGCTGCCCGCCGGATTACTTCTCGCGAACCGGCCAGCTCTGGGGCCATCCGCACTACGCCTGGAAGCGCCACGCAGCCGACGGCTTCCGCTGGTGGATCGCCCGTTTCCGCCGAGCCCTCGAGCTGTTCGACGCCGTGCGCATCGATCACTTCATCGGCCTGCACCGCGTGTGGCAGGTTCCGGGCGGCGCCCGCGACGCGCGCCGCGGACGGTACGTCCGCACGCCGGGACGGCAGTTGCTCGGGCGCGCTCGCGCGGCGCTGGGTCGGCTCCCGATCATCGCGGAAGACCTCGGCGCGGTCACGCCCGGTGTCTGGAAGCTGCGGGACGACTTCGGGCTGCCCGGCATGCGCGTGTTGCAGTTCGCCTTCGCCGGCTCAGAAGGCGCCCGCTATCACCAGCCGCACAATCACCCGCGGCGCGCGGTGGTCTACACCGGCACGCACGACAACGACACGACCGCCGGCTGGTTCGCGAAGCGGCGCGCCCCGGAAGCCCGGCGCGTACTCGCGTACGTCGGCGGCGCCGCGGACGAGATACACTGGAGCATGCTGCGGGCGGCGTACGCCTCACCCGCCGCGCTGGCCATCGTCCCGGTGCAGGACCTGCTCGGCCTGGGTTCGGCCGCGCGGATGAACGTGCCGTCGACGCCGAGCGGGAACTGGACCTGGCGCGTCACGGCGGAGCAGCTCTCACCCGAGCTCGCGCAGCGCCTGGCCGCGCATTGCGAGGCCTGCGAGCGCTGACCCGCGGACCCGGCAGCCCGCAAGCACCTCATGCGCTCGCGATCACACGCGCGACTCGGGCATCCTCACTGGTTACGCTGAACTCGCCAACCGGCACTCAACCGTCGCGCCGCCTCAGCGCCAGCCCGCCGAGCACAAGCAGGGCCGCCGCCGTCGCCGGTTCCGGGATTTTGTGCAGCGTCACGACGACGTTGTTCCACTCGATGTTGTCCATCGAGCCGCTCCAGTCATTGCGCAGCGTGAAGACCCATTCGCCGCCCTTCGGCACACCCTCCGGCGCCCAGACCAGGTGCGGCCCGCTGGCATACGGGCCGGATTCGTCCGATTCCTCGCCCTGGAAGTCCCAAAGCAGGTCCGATTCGTCGCGGCTGTCATATCCGCCGATGCTGAGGCTCCCGAACGGCGCGTCCATGAACATCCTCAGGTCCGACGCGTACGAGAACGTCCCCTCGCCCTGGTCGAGGAACGTCAGCGAAACACTGAAGCCGACGACCGGGTTGTCGTTCTCCTCGAGGTAGATCGGGATCGTCACTTCCTGCAACGGCCCCAGCACGTGGTCGCCGAGAAAAACCTCCTGGTCCAGCTCCGGGTTGTAACCGCCGGCGTGGGTTGTTGCGGCGCACAGCAACAGCGACGGCGCCAGGAACAGCGCAGCTCTCATTGAGACCTCCTCCTCACAGGTACAGCTTGCGGGGGAGTCGCCCTCCTCTTTGACGACCTCCTCCTCGTCGGCCCCGGGTGATTGTCGATGTGGACCCAAGGACCGATAGTTCGCGGCACGATACCGCGATGCAGCCGCCGATTCAACCGCATCCACGAATTGTGGCGCAAGTCCCAGCACCATCAACGACTTGTAGGTCCGATCCCGTGCATCCTCGGCGCCACGCGCGGGTATCATGGGTTGGTCCGGGTCAGAACCGTATGCCCGCCAGGGCTCCACCGAGGGAACGGCGTATGCTCAGCCCGCAAGTCCACTGCTCGATTCCGTCGTCGCGCCCGCGCGCGCTTGCGACCGCGCTGCTCACCCTCGGCCCGATCGCCGCCGCCGCCGCGCAAACCGCCGCCGGGCCGATCGACGACTGCGGCCAGCTCGTGCAAGGCGCGACATGCGTTCTGGTGGAGGTCGGCGGCGGGCGGTACGTGCTGACGGACTTCTACGGCTATCGGGTCGGCGACGCGGTGCGGGTCGTCGGCGAGATCGACCCCGACTGCATCACGATCTGCGCCGACGCCGACGGCTGCATCCGGGGCGCGGTGCTCTACGACCCGGCGCAGTTTCCGTGCGGACAGCCGCTGCCGAACCTGGCGGCTGACATCTGCACGGGCGTCGCGAGCGGGCTGACGTTCCCGGCGCTGGGGCTACTGCTGTTCGCCCCGCGCTCCTGGCGTCGCAAGCACACCTGACCGCGTTCACCTCGGCCGAGACTGGCACACTGTGGGGGACCGGCCTTATGATCGGTCCCGCGGTTCGTTGCCCTGGAGGCTGCGCCTGCTCCGTCGCCAGGGAGCAGCCGCTCTGCGGATAAATTCACACGAGGAGCCTCTCATGCGAATGCGGACGTTGGGCGCGGCGATGGCGATGGCGATGGCGCTGTGCGCGGGCTGCGGCGACAACAACGGCAAGACGCAGGCCGACGCGGCGCCGCACGAGCCGGAGTCCAGGTATGAACCGGCGCCGGGCTACGTTGACTACGCGCCCAGCGGCTCACCACGAAGCGGCGCCGGAGCGCCTGAGTCCGCCGCCATCAAGCCCGCGCCGCCGCCGCCGGACACCTCCGGCGACGAGGTGCTCGCGCCCTCCGGGGCGCGCACGTACGTGGTTCAGAAGGGCGACACGTTGTCGAGCCTTGCGCGGAAGTTCTACGGCGACCAGAAACGCTGGAAGGACATCTACCAGGCCAACAAGCAGTTGACCAATCCGAACAAGCTGCCTGTCGGCACGAAGCTCATCATCCCCTGAATCTGCCGCGGCCGTGCGGCGGCTCAAGAGCCAACCGTGTCCGCTCTGACGGCTGATGACGCCATCCAGTTCGTCCGCGGCGTGGGGCCGCGCCGCGCCGAGCAGTTCGCCGCGCTCGGTCTGCGTTCGGTGCGCGACCTGCTGGAGCACCTCCCCTTCCGCTACGAGCACGACCAGGGCTTCGTCGAGATCGCCGACCTGCGCCCGGAGATGAACGCGACCATCCGCGGGCGCGTGGTGCGGATCGGCGGGCGCTACCCGGGGCAGACGGCGCAGATCGACGACGGCACGGGGCGCTGCACATTGCGCTGGTTCCAGCGCCCCCAGGGCCGCGACGCCCTGTACATCGGCGCCACGGCGGTCGCGACCGGCCGGGTGAAGGTGTACAGCGAGCGTCTGGAGATGGTTCAGCCGGCACTGCGCGTGTACCGGCCCGACGCCACGCCCGAGCCGGCCGCGGGCGCGCGACTGGTCGGGGTCTACCGCGCCACGGCGGAGCTCACGTCGAGGACCATCCGCCAGGCGATCGAGCAGGTGTATCAACAGGGCGCTCCAACGACGGAGGAGTTCGTTCCGACGGCGTTGCTCGCGCGCCGCGGGCTGCCGAAGCGCGACGCGGCGCTGCGGCTGGCGCACGCGCCGCGGACCGAGGCCGACGCCGACCTGGCTCGCAGGCGGCTGGCCTACGAGGAGTTCCTGCTGCTTGAGCTGGCGCTGGCGCTGCGGCGGCGCAGGCTGCTGTCGGGCGAGGTTGGATGCGTTCTGCCGATCTCGCCGGAGATCGACCGGCGCATCCGCGTGCGCTTCCCGTTCGCGCTGACCGCTTCGCAGGACGCCGTCATTCGCGAGCTTGTCGCGGACGTGGGCAGCGGGCGGCCGATGACGCGGCTGCTCCAGGGCGACGTGGGCAGCGGCAAGACGGCCGTCGCGCTGTACGCCTGCCTGCTGGCGGTGGCCCATCGCCACCAGGCCGCGATCATGGCGCCGACGGAGATCCTCGCGCAGCAGCACTTCGCCGGCATCGAGCGCTACCTGCGCGGCAGCCGCGTGCGCCGGGCGCTGCTGACGGGGGCCCTGCCGCGGCGCGAGCGCGAGGCGCTGCTGCGAGGGATCGAGCGCGGCGAGGTGGACTTGGTCGTCGGCACGCAGGCGCTGCTCGAGCACGACGTGAGCTTCGCTTCGCTGGCGATGATCGTGGTCGACGAGCAGCACAAGTTCGGCGTGGTGCAGCGCGCCCGCTTCCGCACCAAGGGGCCGATGCCGCACTATCTCGTCATGACCGCCACGCCCATCCCGCGCACGCTCGCCATGACCGTCTTCGGCGACCTGGATGTGTCCGTGATCGCGCAGCCCCCGCCCGGCCGCGGCCAAGTCATCACGCGCGTCGTCGCGGGCCGCCAGTGGGAGGCCGTCATGCAGCACGTGCGCGGCCGATTGGAGGCCGGCGAACAGGCCTACGTCGTTTGCCCGCGGATCGGCGACGACCCCGCCCGCGCCGAGCCCGCTGACGAGCCCGGCCCCGCGCCGCAACACGAGCTGACCTCGGTGCGCCAGGCGCTCGAGCGGCTGAGCGGCGGGCCATGGCGCGGCCTGAAGCTGGCGCTGCTCCACGGCGGCATGCCGGCCGAGGAAAGACAGGCGGTCGTCTCGGCGCTCGCGGCCGGCGCGCTCCACGCGGTCGTTTCGACCACGGTGATCGAGGTCGGTGTGGACATTCCGAATGCGACGATCATGGTCGTCGAGCACGCCGAGCGCTTCGGGCTATCGCAGCTTCACCAGCTCCGTGGACGCGTCGGGCGCGGCCCGCGCGACAGCCTCTGCGTGCTCGTCGCGCGCGGGCCCGGGCTGGGCAGCGACACCCGGGCCGCTGAGCGCCTCGCCGTCCTGGCCAGGACCACCGACGGCTTCCGCATCGCGGAGGCCGACCTGCGGCAGCGCGGCCCGGGCGAGCTGCTGGGCACGCGGCAGCACGGGCTGCCCGTGCTGCGTTTCGGCGACCTGGTGGCCGACTTTGCGTTGCTGGAGCAGGCGCGGGATGACGCCTTCGAGATCGTCCGCAACGATCCGGAACTGGCCGCCCCGGAGCACGCCGCGCTGCCCCCCGCCATCGAGCGCCTCATGGGCGAGAAGCTGTCGCTGATCGACGCGGCGTAGATCGCGTGCGCGCCGCCCGGCCGGGCGAACCTCGCCGCGTCAGTTCCAGTAGTAGTGCCAGCCGTAGGTCAGCTCGGCCTTCTGCCCGGGCTCGAGGCGGACGTTCCAGGTAATGCGGCCCAGGCCATTGAAGCGGTTCCACCAGGTCGGCCAGTTGTACATGCCCCACCAGGTGCTCAGCCGCGCCTGATCGACGTAGCCGGTCTCCTCCAGCATGTTGGCTTTGGTGATCGCGCCGTCCTGGCCCGCCGAGTCCACGTTGCCCAGCACGAAGCGCGTCACCTCTATGGTCACCGCCGTGCCGCGCCGGTTGGTCAGCCCCAGCGACCCTGCCAGCCGGACGCGCGTCAGCTCTTCGTTGCGCCACCTGGCCGCGCTGGGCGTGCGCTCTTCCTCGCGCTCGTCCTTGCTCACGGCGATGTCGACGGCGGCGGTGACTTCGAGGTCGGTGCGGGCGCCGACGGCGGTGTACGTCATCATTCCCTGGGCCAGCAGGCGGCCGTCGCGAACGACCAGCGCCGGCGCGGTCGTCATTGGAAACTGGCTGGCGTTCTTCAGCCGCAGCTTGTGCATGACTTTCGGCTGATTGAGCAGCGCCACAAGGTCCTGCTGCTGCCGGGCGGGCAGGTTGGTGCGCACGTCGGCGGGCGGCAGCGCCGGCACGTCCAGCGTGAAGACGTCCTCGTACGCCAGCGTGAACTCGACCACCGGCACGACCATGCGCTCACCCTTGCGCAGCGTCACGCCCGGCACCGGGAAGATGAACAGGTCCTCGTGCCGCGAGAAGGCCGAAAACTCGTCGTCGCCGCCGCCCTCGGCGACCTGCTCCACCTGGCGGTATTCGCCCATGCGCATCGTCTGCGTCTGGATCGCGTTGCTGAACGCGAATCCGCCGCGCTGCTGCGGCCCCGCAAAGTACTGCGAGAGCTGCGCCACGGCGCGCTGGAGCGCGATCGGGTCAATCGTGTCGGCGAAACGAAAGCTCGGCACCCCGATCACCAGGTTCACCAGCACGTCCTCCAGGTCGACCATCTCGTTGATGAGCGTGGCCTGCAACTCGACCCGTGCCGTTCCTGCCCCGTCGATCGTGATCCGGTAGTTCGGAATCCAGCGGATGCCCTTCTGAAGGTAGACCATGCCTACCGCGGCGCTCTCTCCGCGCGGCGCCTGGCCCCAGTCCAGCCGCAGCGTCATTACGTCGCGCTCGCCGACCGTCGCCACCTCCGTGCTCGGGTCGTCGCTGAACAGCACGTCGCGAATCTGCTCCACGCCGATGATCCGCACCCCTTCGAACCGCCGCAGCATCACCAGCGGGCCGCCCGCCGGCGTCGCCGCCGACAGCGCCTGACCACCGGCGGCCCCCATTGTTGGCGCCGCGTTCGGATCGATCATCTCGACGATGGTCGCCGTGTAGGCGTCGCCGTTGTGCTCGCGGATGCTGGCACGGCGGCCGATGTTCGCACGCAGCACGTCGCGCAGGTCGCGCACCGGCCGCGTGCCCGAGACGCTGCGCGTCCCCGCGACGACGCCCGTGAGCCGGACCTCCGGGTCAGCGGAATAGGCCCAGAACGTGCCCAGGATCGGCGTCGGCAGCGAATTCAGCACGACCTGGCCACCCTCGACCGTCGGCAGCGACCCCTCGTGCAGCACGAATGCGTGCCCGTCCTTGAAGACTGTCACTTCCCGCACCGGAATGTCGACCAGCGCGGATTGCGGCAGCGGCGCGGGCGGCGCGACCGCTCCTGACTTGCGCTGCGCCATGGCGGCGCCTGGGGCGCCAATCAGTACGGCCAGCACCGCGATCAAAGCCGCGAGCCGCCCATCGCTGCCACTCGAAACTCGCCCCGTTCTCATGAGCCGCTCCCTTCGCTCGAAAGACCACCATGGCGCGCCGGCCGCCGCGGGCCGTTGAAACCGGCGCGTCGCCGCCGTTGAACACGGCGGGCTGGGCCCGCCTGAGCACAACACGCCGGTCCCCTATGAAATGTAACCCGCCGACGCGGCCCGGGCGCAACACGCGTGTAACGAGCGGCGTCCGCGCCATCACGAGCCGCGAGCGCCAGCGAGTGGCGTGAGCGAGGCCGCGCCATTACGAGCCGCGAGCGCCAGCGAGTGGCGTGAGCGAGGCCGCGCCATTACGAGCCGCGAGCGCCAGCGAGTGGCGTGAGCGAGGCCGCGCCATTACGAGCCGCGAGCGCCAGCGAGTGGCGTGAGCGAGGCCGCGCCGTCACGAGCCGCGAGCGCCAGCGAGTGGCGTGAGCGAG